>Ga0116231_10006714_pt1 | contig 21684 bp, 7 predicted proteins | sample S1TSphgellanicum_2_FD_89695 | JGI IMG/M metagenome (GOLD analysis project Ga0116231, IMG submission 89695) | Host-associated microbial communities from peat moss isolated from Minnesota, USA - S1T2_Fd - Sphagnum magellanicum MG | ecosystem: Host-associated > Plants > Peat moss > Unclassified...
AGTTACGTTTATTTTGAGTTTTTATTGACCCAACTACAACTGAGTAATAGTCGATTATGACCGTTGCTCGGTAGTCTAGTCGATTATGACCGTTGCTCTGTAGTCTAGTCTATTATGACTGTTACTCGGTAGTCTAGTCGACTATCTACGTAGATAGTTGGAGACTATAGTCAGTACATCGACTAAAAGTTGCATCGACTACTGGTCCCTGGTTATAATACATAGTGTACATGTGTTTACAAGGCACCTACTTCTTTCAATAACCCAATGAACTTGCAATCATAGTCACAAAATCCAAGCAAATGTAGGTTCGCAACTTCCCAATTGTTACTTCATAATGCCTATTGTTTGGACTTTCACCAAACATAATCTTGTAGATTTGTCCACATCCAAACATAGGATCCTCCAATGGTGGGTTTACAACTACTTCAAGAAGATAACCAATCTCCCACCCATTATAGTGTTGTTTTGACATCTTAGATGGCATTATATGTTTAAAATGTGTTGTAGGCCATGACATTGTATCTATTGGTCAATTTATTGGAATAGAAATTTCCCCACCAAATAGACTTCAAGGATGGATATGTTGTCATTTATTGAGAACAAAACCTACTTCCTTGGAATATTTTACCTCATCTTGCACATGAGGTTGGTTTGTGCTTTCATAGGTGAAATTGTCAATACGACTGGCATGTTAATGACATGTTTACACTTTGTGGCCCCCATGCAATGATTCATGTCATCCACACAAAACTAGAACTTGTGAAGCTTCATGGGTGCACCTAGGAACTGAAATCACAAACTATAGTAAATTGGGGTAATATTACCAATGGTAGTTGTCTTGATATTTATTGTTGCAATGCAAGAATGCTTAATGGTTTTTTGCAATGTTAAACATTAGACGTGCAATGTAGGGGGACATTGTTTTATATATATGTCATAGTTGATCTCCACATGGAGATTCTATGACCTCAACACGCCCATCATTAGAAACCATGTGTTTGTATTCATCAATGTTGGAAGAAGGCCCTTCAATTTGCACTTGCGATTTCCTAGTTAGTGTGTTGACATGTGGGTGGCAATAATTGACATGATTGTGCCTATGCAAATCTTCTTTTGATCTTGGATGCAAGTATGCTTTCTATTTGCAAGAGTGAAAGATCTATTCACCTTCCAAGTTTGTGATTCTAGTTGTGAAGGATGAACTAAGGGCATATTTTCAAACTACATTTACAAGTTAAGTAGGGTCACCAAATTGTGTTGCTCTACATAAAAGAAGTTCACTCCTATCATGTCCTCGTATGAGAGGACCACCTTTCTTGAATTGGTAGTACAAAGTTGTTTGCTTAAAGGCTTGAAAATAATCATCAACTATTGCAACATACAAATAAGTTTTTTTTTCCCTTGATTATTAAAGCCATATGTTGTGCACAACTTCTAATAGATTTGCACATAGGCATGTTTACAAGTTCTTTTAATGAAAACTTCTACAAAACATAATAGATTTATTTTAACCTCCTTTTCACATGGGTTTTACATCTTTTCAACATGTAACCAAGATGGGATGGAATGATGGATGTGTGCGAGGGATAAAACTTGAGATAATTCATAAATATTTCCCATTGTCTAACACAAAGTGCCAAAAACTAAGTCAATTTTCCAACTCTTGAACTCCAACTCCATCAACAACCCCCAATGAATACCACCAACATCAGATGCCAACATACTAAGTATCTACCTCTTCCAACGTTGTGGCATTCTTGCATTCATAACACAATGTTTTATATTCATTAGAAGAAAAGTGCTTATTTGCGATTGTAATTTGCAACTATAAATAAGTTACAATGAACATTAACAACTAAAAATCTATTAGTTGCATAAATGAAATCACATCCAACATTTAATCACAAACGATGATTCACCATGATGTTAAAATATTCAACATATACATTCTCATCCTTTAACCAATGTATAATATTTGCAACTAATAATCATTTTTTTACAACTAGTAGACAACCCTATCACTAATTGTCATTTGACAACATAAATTTTAACACATTCTTTAATCAAATTTTGCCACATGGCATTATGAAAACTTTTGGGTGCAAATTATTATTATAATTTGAGATATTGATCTCCACAATCCATTATGATTGTTCAATTTAAATGGTCTTAGATTGTGACACGTGGCATATTAAAAAATTACCATGTGACATATTAATTGAAAATTTTAAAAATACATTAAAAAGGATTTATTTAAATAATTAAACAGGTCAATACATAATGTTAGGTAATATTAAGTAGGTAAGACAAACCTATTAACTTAAGTTACATACTTACCTACCTACACTACATATTTATTTACATGCTTATTTATTTAAATAAGCAAGTGGGTAGGAAGGTAAAAAGGTAGGTGAATTAAAAAATAACCATGTAAATATTTTTATTTGATTTTATGTTTTGCCTTTAAAGTTAAAATTATTTGAGCTCATCGCAAATTGATACACGTATTTTAATATCAAAACACAAAAAAATACACCTCATTTATGTAGTTTGTGAGATGAAGTTCAAGGACCAATCATATGGGTTAAATCTTTTAATTGCAACTTAATTACAAATCGGTTTACAACTAAAAATATATTTTACACGAACTTATGTTTTTTTAATTTTTAAAATTATACAACTAAATAGGTAATTATTTAATAATTAACTATTTGAATAACACTAGTTAATTTATATTACAATTCAATTATTTAGTTTAATTTCTTAGTAATTAAATAAATTAGCTATTAATTAATAGTTAATAAATTATTCAAAATTATTTCATTAAAGATAAAATATTAACTTATTTAACAATTAACTTATTATGTAAATAATGATAATTATAATTTAACTAACTATTCTTTCATTTTTATTAACTAATCAATTAATTAATGGTAATAATTATTAATTATTAATTATTGTGTCAATTTATGATTAATATCTAATTAGCCAATTAATTTTTTTGAAGTAACTAATTAAACAACATTAATTATTCATAGTTTTTACTAACTAATCAATTAGTTGATAATATTAATTCAACAATAACTAATACTTGTTTAATATAATGATTATCATATTAATATGACCTCTCCACTAACATACTTTAATCATACCTTAAAATAGACATGGTATACTTTTAAACATACCATATAAAATCAAAATGAAATATTTTATTTTAATATGCCCATAATATGAGCAAATATATGTTTCATATCCCTTGAATACAAACTAAATACCTCAACATACCATAATACAAGTCAAGTATGCTTAGAATACATTGAATACAAGTTAAATATATTCTTAATATGGTCCACGATACCTTAATGTACATTAAATGTATAAATGCACCATAGGAAGTAACCAAATTGTCACTAATTTTGTGATTAAATGAATGTAGGGGCCTATTATTAAATGAAAAATTCAAGAAGGTAGTCAATATGGAAGGATGTGCAATTTAGTAGTTATACCATAGTTGTAAAAATGGAAATTTTAAAAGGATGGTAATTAATTATAAAAATGATAAAACATAATGGTAAATGACAAATAAGCACATATAATCACAAATTGGATGACTACATAATATATACAAGTCTTGTATTGCTAAGGGTTATGTAGGCTACCATAAACTACCCTAATGGCGATACATATAAGCCTACCCTAAGGGCTACTATAGGCTACCTTAAAGGTTATGTTGGCTACCTAGGAGGCTATGTAAGTTACCTAAAAACTATGTAAACCTAGCTACTTAGTGATTATGTAAGCTTACCTAATCATTATGTAGGCTATCTAAAAGCTATTATAAGCAACTTTAAGGGCTATCTAACCCACCTAAAGGCTATGTACTAACCTACTTAAGGGTTACCATAAACTACTACCTTAGGAACTTTATAGGCTACTTAAGGGTTTTCATAGGTTACCCTAAGGGTATGTTGCATGCTTAAAGTCTACCTAAGTTACATAGGGACTTACATAAATGCCTTTTATTCTACTTAGGACCTACCTAGGGAAAACACATGCATACATAGGGGTTACATAAGTTATTTTAAGGCTTACATAAGGACAAGATAAGCATGCCTAACAATTATGTAAATCTACCAACTAGGGCTTATTGGACATGCTATTGTAGGGTTACATAACTTACCTAAGGGCTACATAAATTATTTCAATTTTATGTAAAATATTGTAGGGTTTATGGAGGGTACTTAAGGCGACCTAGGACGTAATGAGGGGCAACATAGTCTATTTAAAGATTATATAAGCACAACAATATAAGTTTACTTAAGGGTTACATAGGCTATGTAGGGGTTATCTACATATAACATGCAAATCCTTATGTAGATAACCCCTACATAGCCTAAAATAATATATTTGAATGATTTAAAATTAGGAATTCAAAAATACCATTTACTTTTATGACTAGTAACAATTAATAATGACTCAATTTTTAATGATGATGATGTGGCATGCCATGTGCTAACAAGGTATGAACAATTAGTAGCTAACTTCATGATTCATGTAATTAACAAAAATGACTAAAAAAATAACTACAATTGCATAGGACTAATCATTTTATTAGCCAAATTTAATTTAAATAACTTAATTTAGTTTATAATTTTATCACAATTTAATTAAGTTTACCCATGTATTGTTTCAATAATAATTTTTATTTTCACATTTCCAATTTTAGCCAAATATAACCTAAATATTAAATTTTAGTTTAATTTATCATTGTTTAACCATGTTTAACATAAAATTATGTTAATTTTCATTTATGTTAGTTTAGCTTAGATAATTGGGTTTGAAGGTGTTTAACCATGATTAACCATGTTTAGCCTTATTTATGTGTTTAGCCATGTTTATTTTAAATAGTTGTGTTTAGTTTATCTTATATATTAATTTAACCTTGTTTAATCTAGATCTACATTAGATTAGCCTAGGTCTAGCCTAGTTTAATTTAGGTCTACTTTAGTTAGGTCTACATTAACTTGATCTAAGTCTACCTTATAACCAAGGTAGTTTTATTTAAACTAAACCATGTTAATTTATTTTTAACATAACGAGGCTTAGGTTAACCTAAGTGAGGCTTGTAGGTAATAAGTGGGTTCATTTATGTCAACTTAGAGTGGTTTAGTTTAATTTGAGGCTAAATTTTTTGATATTTATAATTTTGTGTTTAATAAACTTAATATAAAAAAAAGTGGTAGTGTAATGGATGAATATTTGAACCCAAAATGAAGGTAAAGGGTTCAAATCCTTATTCTTGTAACTTATGATACCTAGGCCACTTAACCTAAATTAGGTAGCTTGGTTTAAGCTACTTAAGCTAAAAGGCTAAGGTTTGGCTTTAAATCCATCTAGCCTAATTTAGGTAACTTAGGTTAGCTAGGTTGATTTTTGGTTAGGCTAGTTACCTAGGCCACCTAACCTAAGTTAGGTTGACTTTTGCTCATGGGTGATGACTCATAATTGAACATGTGTTTATAGATTTTTGAAACATGTCATCCATTTATTAACGCATCTTTTGTGAGTTTTTGTTGAAAAAAACGATTATGTTGACGTGACATGCATTTTACATGTCAAACCAAGGTCAATGATGACATAAAATTTCAATATTATAAAAAAATAAAAAATTCTTAATTGATAAGACAATTGGGCTTTGTAACTATATGTCCTTTGCAATTAAATGAGTGAAACAACATGGGTTTAGCAACTCAATAGTCATTAGTTGCAAATGTCCTTTCTAATCAATACATAATCATATAGGCAAGTCACAAAACCCAAAATGTGTTCTTGTGCAAGGAATGAATTAAAGTATGGATTAGCTAATCAAGTTGACATGGCACAACATGATTAGTAAATATAAATCATGATTTACAAGTCATTAAAAAATTTCTTATGACCCAAAAAGATATTGGATTATATTATTATGTAAAGGTGTAAATATGTCATTTTCAAACAATTTCCAAATGTCTTATGAATCCATTAAGTAATGAGGGTATTAGATATAGGCACATTCTTATGTTTTACATCCTTTATTTTTGTTTTCCTCATCTCTTACTTTGGATTCTAGTAACACAATACATAATGAATATGTGAGTGAAATCTAATTTTACAAGATTTTATCAATACATGAATTTTGAGGCCATATTATGTACTTGAAATTTAAGCAATGTGTAACAAAAAAAATGGTTCCTAGAAAAGAAAATTCTTGTTCAACCCAAGACAAGGACATTAGTAGGATACCAATGAAATGCATATAACAATCATCATTTACCAATTTGAACTCATGTTCTATAATGGTGTGAAAAAGTTATTCGTGAATAAGAAATGAATGTTTCCAATGTTGTTTTTAAATGGGTAAGAAAGTTTCACAAGTGTGTTGTTTTAAATTTAAAACTCATCATAATTGGCATAACTAAGTTTTATGTTAAATAAACCAAATTAAAATTCCAAATTAAACAAATTACCAAATTGAAATGTAATACCTCTCTAAATGTTGACAACTAAGTTTGTAACAGTTCTTATGAATTTTTTTTGAAAAAACATTAGTTCAACATGTTGTTATGAAACAACCACATGCACAAGGTTGAAACATTTGTCAAAAAATTCCACCGGTCACTCCCATCCTTTGTAACTTCATTCTACAATAGTCTTTACCAAAGGGGTGAAGGCACATTAAGCCCCCTAGAAACTGTAATCACATATATAATATTTTACAATTATGTTTTTTGGTAACATATGTACATCACATCTTGAATTATTTTTACTTGTTTTAAGTATATTTGATTAAATTTATACTTAAACTATTCAAAATATTAAAAAATATCCAACAAACATTGAAAAACTTGAACATGTGGGATATATCCCAACTTTTGCTCTCTTTATCATATAGTTATACAATCTTACAATGTATTCCAAAAACCTCATGGAAGAAAAGTAATTTGAATCTTCCCTCCAAAAAAGAAAAAGAAAATCTTTTAATGTCTACCCTAATTTATTCTTAATAATCTATTCATCTTACAACATGTCATTATAATTATAAATAAATAAAATATTTCAAGTAGTGTCAAAAACTTTTCACACAAAAATGAATTGAAAACAACATGAATAAATTAACATGATCTTAACATTGTTCTTGGACATTACTATTTCATGTAATTCAATGCCATCCTTGCCATTCATCATTGACCAACAAATATAAAGTTTTTAAAAGCAAATTTGGCATCATCCACAATAACACATATTGGGTTTTGTGATTAGTTTAAAAAACAACTATTTCTTTTCTTTTACTATGTTTATAACTATTTGGTCACAAAAATTACTATGTAGTTGCAAAGGACATCAAGATGCCATGTGGCATCATGGTTTTGTGATTGTAATCAATAAACAACTTATTTAATTTTTGGGTATATATATATATATTTGAATGATTTAAAATTCAAAATTCAAAAATATCATTTTTTTAACAACTAAGAGTAATTAATAACAACTCAATTTTTATTGATGATGGCGTGGCATGCCATGTGTCAACAAGATGTTACAACTAGTAATCAACCTTATGACTCACAACATTAATTTCAATAAAATTGCATTTATTGATTGGTCAAAATGTTCATAATGCCAAAACATGGTTTTTACATCTTGTCCTACTTATGCGACTACAATGTCTAACATAATTAAGGAAATGACTATGAATGTTTTTAGCAACTATAAATAAATGACATTAATTTCGATAAAATTGCATCTATTGATTGATAAAAGATGTTCATAATGATAAAACATATCTTTTATGATTTTTCCTATGCAACTATAATGTCCAACATGATTAATGAAATGACTAGAAATGTTTTTAGCAACTAGTAGTCGACTTAATGACTCATGAAATTTATTTCAATAAAATTACATTTATTGATTGGTGAATAATGTTCATAATGCCAAAACATGTTTTTTACAACTTGTCCTATGCAACTAAAATGTTCAACATGATTAAAGAACGATTAAAAATGTGTTTAATATCTAGTAATCAACATTATGATTCATGGAACTTTTCAAAATAACTAAAAAACAACGACAATCGTATAGGACCAATCATTTTATTATCCAAATTTAGTTTAAATAACCTAGTTAATTTATAATTTTTATCACAATTTAGCCAAATTTAACCATGTATTGTTTTAGTAGTGGATTTTATCTTTATTTTTTCAAATTTTTTCAAATTTAACCTAAATATTCAAATTTAACTAAATTTATCATTGTTCAACCATATTTAACATAAAAATTATGTTTAGTTTCATTTATGTTTATTTAGCCATGTTTAGTTTAAATGGTTATTTTAAATTATATTGATTTTACTATACATTAACAATTTTCAACCATGTTTAGCCTAAATAATTGTGTTTAATTATGTTTAGCCATATTGAGCCATGTTTAGCCTAAGTAGTTGTGTTTAACCTTATTTATGTTTGTTTTAACCATGTTTAAATGAACTTAGTTTACGTCTAGCCTATATTAGCCTCGTTTAATTTAGGTTTAACCTAGTTTCATTTAGGTTTAACCTAGTTAAGTCTACCCTAACTTAATTTATGTCTAACTTCAAGCCTAAATAGTTTTAGCTAGGCTAGACTAGGTTAATTTACTTTTAGCATGAGGAGGCCTAGGTTAACTTAAACTAAGCTTATAGGTAGTCTATGTTGATTTAACTCATCTTAAGTCAACCTAGGGAGTCTTAGGCTAACCTAGGCTAGGTTAGTAGGTAGTAGGTAGGTTAACTTATGTCAACTTAGGCGTAATTTAAATTAGGCCAAATTTAATTTGAGACAAAAAAATTTGCTCTTTATAATTTTGTATTTAATAAACCTAATATTAAAAAAAATGATAATACAATGGATGAGGACTTGAACCCCAAAGTGAAGGTGAGGGGTTCAAGTTATTGCAATTTATGATAGTTAGGCCATTTAACTTAGATTAGGTAGTTTAGTCCAGGCTACCTAGGCTAGGAGGTCGAAATTTGTTTTTAACCTAGGCCATTTAATTTAAATTAGGTAGCTTAAGCTAATTAAGTGAGGCTAGGTTAATTTTTGGCTAAGCTAACTACCTAGGCTACCTAGACTAGATTAGGTTGACTTTTGTTCATGTGTGATGATTCATAATTGAACATGTGTTTATAGATTTTTGACACATGTCATCCATCTATCAAGGTGTCATTTGTAACTTTTAGTTGAGTAAAATGATTAAGTTGACATGGCATGCACGTTATACATCAAATCAAGGTCAATGATGACATGAATTTTCAATATTATAAGGAAAAAAACCCTAGTTGATAAGACAATTGAACTTTGCAACTATGTCCTTGTGACTAATGAGGGAAATGACATGAGTTTAGCAACTCAATAGTCACTAATTGCAAATGTCCTTTCTAATTAATACATAGTTATAAAGGCAAGACACAAAACCCATAATATGTTCTTATGATCGTATCAAGTAGCAAAATGACCACCATGCTCCATGGATTGTGTAATCCAATGATTATTTCTTTAACTTGACAATCATGAGATGTATCAATTTTAACTATTTTACCTTTTTCATGTTTAGAAATAAATCTTAATTCCTATATGAAAATTGAAAAAAAGATGATTAACTTATTCATTTGTGAATGAATCACATTTTGTGGGTTCTTTGTTTTTAAAAAATGTGTGTCCCCACAAATGATAGTTTAATTGTAGATTCCTTTCATCATGGGCTATTGAAACACAAGCATGTGTTCTTTTACTGGTCTTGTATGCTGCCCTTTCATATTTATAGCCAATAGACATGTATGGACTTCCTAAATAAATCCTTATTCTTTTTTTTCTTAAATGTTTTTTCAACTTCATTGAAATGCCAACCATTAAGAAGTTGTTGTATATTTTTAATAATGTAAGATTTGTTTCATTTCAGATTCAATTCATCTTTTTAATCCTTTGAATCATTCAAACTTCATCAAGTTCCTTTTTCAGAATTGCACACAATAAGTGCAACCTAATATTCACCTTCAAACATATTTTGGTTCCTCCTAGTTGACACTATGTGTTGAACATAAATTCATGTTCTAACATCCATCTATGCAACCAAACAAAATCCCAAAAAGTTGCAAATCAAAATTTTAAAAAACATTGAAATATTATATATCATTGCATTTATTACACACAAGCTTATCCCATATGCTAACATTGAATACCATATTTATTGCACATTTAGTCAAATTACTTAGTCAATTCTATATGTTTTAAAAAAAAAGAAATATTTCAAAATGAATGCAACAAATGACCTCACTTTCCAATTTAGCTATAGTCAAAGTGCAATGATCCAATAGAAATTTGGCAAGTCAACCTTATTAGTGTAATTTTCAATAGGCATTAAATCATACTCGCAATTGCTTCTAGTTTTTCATATCAATCCCATTGCATCTAAGGCAACTTTATATGAAAAGTTATAAACATGTATGCTCTTTATATCTTCAAGTCCATATGAATGTTGCCTCTCTTTGACATGTACTCACCTTCCTCCTAATTTCTTACAATCTCAACATTTTAGACATGTTGTATTGAAACATAGTGTTGATAGATTTCATCCAAATTTTTTGTTTTCTTGAAATGGTGCATTTCTTCTTAAATCTCCTTAAGAAATCATCTTCCTACTTTTGATTTAAAACCAAGAACTTTAGTTCTTCACCTTGTTGGTACATTTGATAAGATTTTATTAGTATGTGCCCTCTTTATTTTACCCTATATCTAAAAGGAACTACCCCCACCCGATTAATAAAAAATTCCCACCATTTAAATGCCTTTGAAAATTTTAACCTAATTAATTTTAGGGTTGAACAAGTTTTGACTTCAATACAGTAGTCTCCCGTTTAAGTACGCAACTTGAACCTCAGAGTTTTGTGCGTACTTTACCGTTAGGTGCATATTTTAGACGTTCCATTCCCAAATCACATGTGTTTCGTTGCAATGTCAAAGAAACTGATCGGCAAGCGCCTGAATGAGTCCCAGCGCTGCGAGATCATCTCAAAACTGAGCAAGACGAACCCTCCAAGCAAACGCGCTCTAGCGCGTGAGTACGATGTTAGCGAAGGCGCTATCCAGAAGGTTTAGGAGAAACGAGATTCAATTCTTGAACGATCCGTTTTACTCTCCGAAGAAGCTAAGCAGAAGACCTTCAGAGCTTCAGTTGGACGATTTACTGAACTTGAAGATATGTTGTACATCTGGATTGACAGCATGCGCCGTGCCAAGCTCCCTGTACCGCCATCTCTCGCCATTGCGAAAGCGAAAAGTATTGCTTCTACATTATCCATTTCCGATTCAGACTTTAAGGCTTCATGGAAATGGCTTAGTCGTTTCAGGACACGCCGAGGTCTACAAAAAATGTTTCTTCATGGAGAAGGAGCTGAGGTTGACAAAAATGACCTAGAATTACTATCAGCGTTAGAAGAATTATACTCTATCATCGCTCAATACGACCTTGAGAACGTCTACAACATGGATGAGACTGGATTGTTTTTCCGTCTGCTTCCTAGATATTCCATTCTGATGCTGAACGAGGACATTTCAAGCACTAGAGGCAAAAAGAAAGCGAAAGATCGTGTTTCTCTAATAGTTTGCGCCAACGCATTTGGAACACATAAAATTCCTTGCGAATGATTGGAAAGCTGAAAGAACCAACGTGTATTAAAGACCGACACTGGCCAATTCCTTATTTCAATCAAGCGAAAACATGGATGGACGTGGAAACCTGTTGGAAATGGTTCAACGAAGTCTTTGTTCCAGAAGTCAAAAGACGAACAAGACGTCCTGTTCTCTTATTGATGGATAATGCGCCGGGACACTTCGACGCTTTCGAACGCGACAACATCCGCATAGTATTCTTTCCTCCGACGAACTATACCAGTTGGAAATAGCCTTGTGATATGGAAATCATCGCCGCTCTCAAGAAACGATACAAATATTTATATTTCAAGGATATCTTCGACCTCTACAAGCTTGACGAGCAGTTAAAGCAATGGAAAAGAGAATTGGGAAAACGACTACGACGAGGTGCAACATGAGTTTCCTGCAGAAATCCAGCGCACTTACTGGATGCTGCAAGCTATGTAAAAGAAGCCTGGGATTCCGTCTCGTCAAGCTCTATCAAAAATGCATTCAGTAAGGTGGAGCTCATGAACTTGGAACTGGAACTAGGGGCTGAGAGCGAAAATAACATCATTGCCACTGAGTTAGCCCAAACCATCGAAACCTTAAATTTATCGATCAACCAATCAGAACTGGAAGAATTTGTTCATATTGATGATGAAAGTAATGAAGAATATGCCATAGTAGTGTTGGAAGATGTCGAAGAGCTGTTGGAATCGATGAAGATTAATGAAGCAGGGCTTGATGAAGATAGTGATGTTAATCAACCGGAGCAGATTGTCGAGTCACAGGATAAAGTTGAATTTCATGGATTTGAGTCTTTGTATAAGCAGATTCTCGATATTGAGGATGAGCTGTTCTGCTCCAACGTTCAAACAGAAGTCGAAGAAGCATTCGACGATCTCAAAAAATCGTTTGAAGAGTTCCAGGCCAAGGTCCGAGCAATCGTCCTCAAAGCCAAATGCAAAAAAAAACCAAAACCTGCGCCAGATGACGATTCATGATATGTTCCACTAAAAAATGTTGATCCCTAAAAATTTTGTCATAAAATGTGTACTTAACCGGGATGCGTACTTAAACGGGTGCGTATTTAAGTGGGAGGCTACTGTACCTCAAAGGTTGCATGACAATTTGAAATCCATTGCAACTTCAAATCATTTCTGATTAAGTAAGAATATAAACATTCCATTCCATAAAAGTCTACTAGTATCATGTTAAACCTAAGAAATTGTTTAACATTAGTATAACTAAATAGAATTGCAATCAAAATCATTTCAAGTTTACTAGGGTCAACCTTTTTTTTTCTCTTATCAACATGTGTTTTAAAAGCGCAACCTTTTTTTCCTAAATGGCACTTTCCTAGTTCAATTTCATATTCAACTCTAATGATAACTTTAGAATTTCATCCCCTATACCATTGTGTACCTTCACATTGCCTACAAGTACTTGCACAAAATGATCCAAATTATCATAAAATATTACATTCTTGTTTCAATACCATTCAAATACAATTGGTAATTTTTATGCCAAATGACATACACTAAAATAAAATAAAATAAAATATGCTAAATAACTAAATTCATTTTCACGTCCTCTTATGTCAAGTGGATCTACCAAAACCTTTATTATAGGCCCCATGCATTCAAAATTCAAGATATCCTCTTAATTGGCTCAAGACATCTTGAATGAAAAGTATGATTTAAGAATCATCTCATGTTTATCAAGAATATGACCACCTAATAATACCTATCGCCTCCATCATCTGCCCGACCCATCCCTCTTAATTGGTTACTTCAACACGACAAGTGTATTTTAAATTATTGTCATGCATCTTACTGACTTTCAATCTCATTATTCACCTCACCTTCTTCCGAATCCAAGGATTGGGTAGCTCTTAGATTATGCAAATCATTGTGTATCATATCATATTCTACCACAATGAAACATCTTAACTCATCCTAATGTTGTGCACATACTTTAAAAAACATTTGTAGCAACCCCATAAAACAACAACAACCTACTTATAAAATCATATAGTTGATATCTACCAGAATCCTTTACCATATCTTCTGCCATTAGTTTTTAAAAAACATTTCATGATCTAACATACATTGTCTTCAAATATTATTTTAGATCTCCCAATCTTAAATTGAAGACATCCTGTGGGCAATTTACCAGTTGAACCTCTCTCTTTTTCTGCCAACAATAAGAAGTTTAGGAGTAGATAAATTCACCAACTATTGATTTATGTTATCTTTCTCGTCCATTGATCCTATCCAATTTGCAATGTCATCTTTCAAATCTTTTTGTTTTGTTTTTTGACGTTAGACATATTCATATTGTTTATTTGTAGTTATATTCATCATCTAAATGTTACCTTAACATGTTACTAATTTCCTTAAACTAATACCTTCAATTTCATAATGTCAAAGATATTCTTCTCACTTGATTAGCTTCAAAGTTGATTGTCCTCCATCCACAACACCTGTCTTTTCATTTCTATCAAAAAAGGTTCAAATAGTGCTTCATCAAGCACACTTTTTCAACCATTAACCGTTTGTGCGACCAAACCCACCAAAATCAAGATAACAAAAATTCCCTTCTTTAAAAAATATTTGTCACCTTATATTGTGTTCCCAAATTAGAGCTTTCAAAGCTTTCATCTTTCTTATCATTTCTCTCAGGATTGTTAATTCACAATTGGGTTCATTATGATCTACATGACACCTCAATTGTGCAATTTTTTGGAGCAATTGAAATTACAATTGTATTCAACAAGATCAAAGCTCCTTAGGAAGCCAACTAAGCCCATTTCTGCCCTAAAGGGTCGTTTACAATAGAGGATTTGAGCCATGGCCTATAAAACCTCATGGTACCCCACTTTTTGAATGAGATCATGGGAAAACCCATGGGCCATGGCTCAAGGGCCTTTGTTCACAATGTAAACCCAATTTGCACCAAAGAATGGACTACCTGCATTTTTTTTACTTTTCAAAAATATTAAAGGATTTTTTTTTTCCCTCTTCAATAATGTTTAAGCCTTGAAGGGCAACATTGGGGGGAGCCCACCAAAAATTCCCCCAGTTTTTCTTTTAAAAAATAAAATAAAATAGATCCCATTTCATTGTTGTTTTAAGCCTCAAGAGGTAGCAATTTTGTGAGGGTAACAATTAAAAATTCCTTCCAATTTTATTCCAAAAAAATGATTTTTTTTTAATAATTGTGTTTAGGCCTGAAAGGGAAACTTTTTTATTAGCAGCCACCAAAAATTCCTTCCAATTTTATCTTTCTAAAAAACTATAATCATTAATAAAAATATCATAAATCAATGACTAAGATTAGTTTGAAACCCATGGGTCCTTGCTATTTTCATTAGGCCGCCCTCTTTGAGGTGGGTCTGAAAAAATACCCCAAAGTTTCAAGCAACATTATCCACAACTATCCATGTAGGATTCTAACAAGGTTTTTCATCCAAACTCATTTGCTTGGGCTTGGGCCCTAAACTACCCTAATGTAAACCCAAACTGACCACCCTTTGTAGTTTGAACCTTTGAGAGATTTTAGATTTGCATGGTCCCAAGCACTCTAAGTGTAAACCACCCCTAAATAGACAATTTATCAAAATCTATGTTGCCCCATTCGACCACATAAAAATTGAATCGCAACTTGGTATAATCATCAATGTTGACCACCGTGAACATCCCCAAAAAATTGTCACTTTCTCCCAAGGCTTGTGTAGTAATATTATCGAAGTGATTTTATTGTAGGGGAGTTTTGTGAACGAGTGTGTTCTCTTGACGGAGGGGCACCCGTGGGCGTGAGCTTGAGGATGTTCCCAAACCTCAGGAGAGTGCATGAGTACATGGACCCCTTACGTAAACAACTCTTTTTTTTGTTTCCTCACTTCTTTCCTATTTCATAGAAAAGAAATATTTCCATGGGATCATGGGAACATATAAAATTGGGGGAGTTCCCCTGGCATAATGCCCTAGGGTTCTTCGCCTGGGGGAGATCCCTCAAAATACACATAGAAATAAAAATGGAGTTGTTTACGTAATATTCAACACCCATTAATAATGCATTCATGCATTATTGACCAAACTATCCAATTTAAATCTTACAACACTTATTAAACAATGCATGTGGCCTTGCTATTTGCATTAAAAAAGTATCTTAAGGCAAAAGAAGAATTATGGAAACTCAAATATTTCACCATGCCAAAATATAATTTTCAAAAAATCCTCTAAAAGAAACCAAATCCGTCAAGATATTATAACTCTATTATAACTAATCTCAAGTTTCAACACAAGCCAAAATATCATCTTTCAAAAATCCTTATATAAAAATAGACCTATAATTATTAGGTAGGGGCCAAAATCCCTTAAGCTACTATACTCTATAATGAATACTCTATACTCTATACTCTAAACACAATATCCTTGCCTTGGTAGGCTTGCAAGGCCAACAAATGCAAAATCTACCTTTCCTGAGCATGTCTCACCCATTTCAACCTTGATTTCCCATGACACACAATTGATGCAATTTAGTTGTGTCTTGCTTCATCTGGATCTTGCATGGAGCCGATAATTTATTACTTTGGTTTAATAAAGGTCATGTTTTTTGGGTTTCACAAATCTTGATCACCTTACAACAATGGGTAGGCCATCACCTTACTTGTGTACTCCCCCCTCTTCTCCATATCCCAACAATAGACCATTGATATCAATGTATTTTCTATGTATAAAAAATTGCAGCTTTTTTTTGCATTAAAAAAGAAAAATGCTGGTCACCCATGTTTTTCCTTGGACCTTTTGAGATGTTAGTGGGTGGCTCTTGGTATAGAAAAGTGACAGTAATTTTAGCAAATTTCATTTTGTTTTCCTCTCACACATGAATGACAAAAGTAGTGAAATCTTTAGATCATTTTGGCTATGGCAATTTCATCATTCTCAAAATGCAGGTGGCAATGGCTTTTGCATCAAAGAACTAAGGAGTTGCTACAAGAAGACCAATGAAATGTAATTATGACAAAAGTCTCCAAGAGTTTATTGCAATTCTCTAAAAATATAATATTTTCTTGCAAATACCCTTTTTTGAAGAATCTTGCAAATTTTTACATTTTGTTTGGACGGTGTCATCACAATTTAACAAATTTTAAGAGTTTTTTGAAATAATGTGCACAATTAATTTGATGATTAGGGCTATTATTGATGCCCTGTGTGGATTAGTAATCATAATTGAATCCAAACTTCCCCAATATGATTAGGTTATAACTTCATTATATCTTGAAATTTTCTTCATATACAATTCACTAGCCTACAATACCAATCTATTCCATATGAGGTTCAATCTACTAGTAGAGAAACATACTTTTGTCATTTTCAAATGTCCACTCCCTTCCCCATTACCTTTCCTTCCTATTTTCTTACATCAAGCTTTCTTTCAAAAACCCCAATATTTGAAAACTTATTCCTTGAACCTCAAACCATTTCCAAGTTCCATTTCCATGCCCTTCAATTATACAACATTCCCTATTACCTTGGCAGCTTCGACACTAATTATATAATTAGTAGATTTTTTAGCCCCAAAAAAAAACATCTAAGAAAAAAAAATTGTGAAGGAAAATAGAGAATCTTTTGGAAAATTCAAGATTTTTTTTTTTACATGGAATCTTCAAAATTAATTAATTAATTAATTGGCAGACATGTGTTGAAGCTACCTCTATACTATGGTACCAAGACTCTAGGCACCGAACATAATCTAGTTTGTAAAATAAGTTACACTTACTAGAAAACACGAATTTTAAAATTTTTAAAAATCTGAGAAAACAAATATTGGCATCGAGAAGAAAGAACTTACAAAACAACAATTCATGACAATGGAACAATGAAATTGAGAATGTAGAAAAAGAAAAATCAAGAGAATATATATTTGAGTGCAGAATGCAAAAATTGTAACACAAGATGATGATGATGATGCAACAAAGTGTAACAATTAAATAGATTAATTTCACTTTTTAAAAAAATAAAAAATTATGGTGTTTATAACTCTGACAACAACCTAATGTCTAGTGCTTGGATAATCATTTTAACTTTGTTGAATTTTAGACAATTGGGAATTGGTCTAAATAAATCTATTATACATTTACCCACAAATATGATATACAAAAATATGTCACCAAAAGTACATAATTGACAATTTCTAAAGAATTTCATTGCTTGCTTTTTATTAACCTTGAAAAGAACCTCAAATATAACAAAAACATAGAATACTAAATTGTCAATTGATTATAGCATTTTCTTGCAATTGTCCACAAAGGGAGGCAAGCAATTTCATACAAAACACCTATATAAAAATTGTGTGGCCATTCCTAACTAAGTTGTATGCTTGTGTTTTTGTCGGATTGGTCCCAAATTTTGACAAACATCCCATATCTTTGATTCAAATGTGCATATGATTCAACCAAGTAAGAAAAGAACCACTTCTTGGTGGCCCTCATTAGATAGAATCCTTATTTTTTTTAAAAATTAGACGTGCCCAAAGTTTCTTTTCTTTCCCAACAATTTTTTTTCAATTCCACTATTAACTTTATCACTTTCTAAATTATTACTGACTATAGCTTCAGCCATTTTGGAAATTGAAAAAAAATCCCCATCCACTTTAAATATGTGAAAAATACCTGAATAGTCCAAGCTTTTTTTCCCATCTAAGCATGTCAACTAGTTTGGCTAATGAAAAACACAAACCTTATAATGTGCCGATGTGATTCCCTAGTCCAGGGGCAGCTTCAACACATGGCTTAGTTAAAATAGTTAAAATTGAAGATTCCATGTTTAAATGCAAAATATTCTCAACAATTCCAAAATATTTTCTATTTTCCTTCACAAAACTTTGTTCTTTGAAATTTTTATTTTTTTTGAAATTTTAAACATTTATACAAATAATATAATTAGTGTCAAAACTGCCCAGGTACTGCAATATAGTCGACTTGGCCCATTACTATCTTGAAAAAACATTTTGAACCTTTATAAACTCATTGTGCATAGTCAATCTTATGAGCATCAATATATCTAAGGGCCACTTTAGACAAGGGTCCAGGGACCAAAAGCCTAGGGACCAATTTGAAGCAAATTGAATCTTAATTGAACCCTTCTTCACATTTGAAAAAACATTTTTTTCCTAAGCTATAATGAGTGTGTCTTAAGGCTTGGGGTCCAATGCAAGCATTCAATATAAGCAATGTGTGATTGACATGTGAGAGGATTATGTTTTTTTAAAAAAAATTTCTTTCCTTTTTCATGGGTTTTTAAAAAAAAATAAAAATTCAACTTTCATTTTGTGCACTTGGAAAGGCTGAAAATGCAATCCTTTTAACAATCACCATATGAGGATCAACAAAACCAATCATGTCAATTCTAAAATTGGTCAAAAATAGGGGAGTTCGTGTGTTGCCAACAATGTCCTCGATCCATAGCATGTCTTCCATACTCACAAATTTTGAGTAAGCAAGTGTAAAAGAAAACAACAAAAAAAAATTGAAAAACACTTTGGTTCTCCAAACCATGAGCTTTTTTTTGGTCCGAACCAATTGGTTTTCCCTCGAAAATGATGCCATGTAAACTAAATCACAATTTGATTTGTCTTGGTCCTAGACCTTTGTCTAAAGGCCTTGGGACCAATTTAAAGCTCTTGACCAATAGGAATACTTGATTTTATTGAACCTTGCTCCTTGGACCCTTGTCTAAAGTGACCATAAGGCACCCTTGTAGTTGGCCATATGTGGTCCCCTCTTCACTTCTTTATATAATTTGATTTAAGCTTCATGTCAACACTGAACTTGAAAATATGTGCAATGGAAATCATGGCTATTATGTTGTTTATTAGTAAGAACCCCGTTGTTGCACATATGTGGTACTCCCTATTGGGTTTTGTCAGCCATAGTTGATGCAACATTGATATCACCCCACATGAATTTCTAGATATGGGTTGTGAAATTAATCACAATTGTGACTTTGTCACATGCCACAATTCATGAGCAAACTCTTCAGATTGTTTCATAAACAACATGATATTTAGTATTCAATAAAAATTCCAAGTCAAAAACTAAGGGATTCAATTAGTTTGAGGTTGTTTTATAGCTAGGACTTTAGGGTCTGTCCACTATAGCCTCAACTTCACAAATATTTAGCCTTGTACATCAAAGGTGAAAGCTTGATTTGATCATTGGGAATGTTGACACGACTTGTCCATATTACTCGAAAATCAATTCCAGAATTTCCCTAAAGATTTCACTATTAGAACTAATCTCCAAACACAATCATTTTCTAGTTCTTTAGGCCTTTAATTGTTAAAGAAACAAGGTATGTGGCTCTAATCACATATAATTGGAAGAGGGGAAATGTATTTTATTGCACCTTACCAACCGAGCTAAAATTGAATGAAATAGATAAATTGTGTAGATACATATTCTTATGTATGACATTACCTTGAAGGTAATGCTCAAATAAGCAAAATGCTTGTTTTGGGTTTGCATGGTTAGGATTATATTAACTCACTTAATATAATTAGGGTTCCTAAACCCATGAATAAATGTCATCATGAACATGAATGAGTTCCCACTTGTGAGATAAGAGGTCCAAAAATCATGGGTTCCAAGATGAAGGGTTAGGGGGTAGTGTAAACCTAAGGTAGTGAGTCTTTGCCAAGGGTTTTACTCAGCATTAATACCTACTCCAAATTTGTATTAAAAAGAATTCCTATGCTACTTGGCAGGTACCCAGGTGTTTCAGTTTCCGAAATGCCCATCCTTCATTGGTGAAACACCAAATAAGGCACCCTCAAGCCCTTCAACTACAATTTTTTTTTTGGAGCAGGTCTTTACCAATATAGAAACTCTCCTTGGAAACATAATAATTTTTTTTTTTGATAACTAGATTTTTTATTTATTTAAATGAATTCCTAAAGTAACGTGAAAAACATTTGGGAAGTAGGAGGGAATTTTATTTTATTTTTTCGAAATTTCAATTTTTTTTTGGAGTTCCAGTTTCTAACAAGCATGGTTAGATTTAGCATTAAATGATGATAGGTTCTAGAACCCATGAACAAAGAAAAATAGTTAGTACAAAAAAATGTGCCCTCTCAAAAGTCTAAGGGGGAAATGTCATGAAAAGTTTTCAAAATGTTTTTTGTGGAAATTTGGCGATTTTTTCACCAAACAATGGAATATGTGATAAATTATTCCTTTTTCAATTACAATTTTTTTGCACAAAATAAAATAAAATCCACAGATACAGCTTAACCAAAGTCACTAACCAAAACTAACAACCATCAAGAGCTTTGGATTCTTGATGTTGTAAGAAGCACTCAAAATGATCACAAGAGCTTGTTGAAAGAAAAAGCTTTTGACAATTGGGAAATAAGAGGAAGATGGGCCCCAAGAGTAATTGGGAGATGTTTTATCTCACACATGGCTGGGCTTTTGGTGGGTGGGGAATGTTTCAATGGCTGGTGAATGCACCTTGGATGTCCTTTAATGCACCATTATCATTATTACCTCTCCCCACCCCACAAAAAAATATCCTTTTTGGAGAGTGTATGTGGGGAGGAGAGGGAATGGGGGGATAATGGATTGAACCATAGGTGGTGAGTGCACCATGGATGTCTTGGTTGTTAGTATGAGTGAATGAACCTTTCATGTCTTTAACCTACATTCATGTCTTTGATCTTTGAAAGCCAAAAAAATAATAATACTAATTTAACAAATGATATAGACTATAACCCATGTCCTTGGAACTTGAAATGAACTTGAGGTTCAAAATGACACAAAAATCCAATAAAAGACCAATGGCTCCAAAAGCACTACAACGACCCTTTGATCTAGCTAGGGTTTGGTTTGAGGGGGGGGGGGGGAGGGGGGGGGGGGGGTTTCTTCCAAGGCCAAGGACAGGGGGGGGGCCCAAGGTCTTTTGGAACT
>Ga0116231_10006715_pt1 | contig 21681 bp, 13 predicted proteins | sample S1TSphgellanicum_2_FD_89695 | JGI IMG/M metagenome (GOLD analysis project Ga0116231, IMG submission 89695) | Host-associated microbial communities from peat moss isolated from Minnesota, USA - S1T2_Fd - Sphagnum magellanicum MG | ecosystem: Host-associated > Plants > Peat moss > Unclassified...
GAGACCTTACAAACCCAAACCCTCCCTTGCTAGTGTGCCTTATCTCCAAATTTTTCATCACTCCTTGAAACAAATATTTGCCGGAGAAAGAAAACCCCCAAAAGAAAAAGAAGGGCGCTCAGAACAGCCAGAGGGCCCCATTTCTCAGTGTGAAAAAATATGTCTCCACCAACGGACCCCTCCCCGTCCGCTCCCCCCCAAGCAATGTCCTTTAGAGTCGGACGGGCTCGGCACCGAGCACACGGCAGTATTGTTTATTCTCTGTCCAATGGTCTCTCGCCTCCTCACCCACCGGTTCCCCCCCCCTAACGGTCCATCCCACCCCATGTGTAACTTCCCAACTCACCACTTTTACCTCAACATGATACTTACCTCTGAAAAACATCATTCCACCCGTCTGATTCCCCATCCAACGCTCCTAACTGACTTTATCACATCTTTATTCCTCTCCCCCCCAGGGTAACTTAAAGTAAGATAAAGACAGACGGACTGACAGACTAATAGACGGTGGTGACGACGCAATCGATGGCTGGCGTGTGTCTCTCCGCCACCACGACCCACAGCGCCAAAATAATACAGAGGCTGGTTCTGCCATAGAATGCTTTTGCAGCAGAATTGTCGTGTCACAGACAGACAAGTGAATTTATATATAAGATAGTTTGAAGATTCCAATTCGGCATTTGAGTTTCTGATTTTGAAATTTTCAAGATATAAAGACTAAACTCAATAACATTTCTAAATACATCTTCAATTTATTGCTGTGCTCTTTGTTAGGTTGATGAAAGGCTCTATTACTCTGTTCAACTAGTCATGGTTTCGAATCTGGCCACCTCGATTATAGTTGGTCCTGGGTTCGAATCTGGCCGCCTTCACTAAAGTTTTTGGTCCTGGGTTCGAATCTGGCCGCCTTCACTAAAGTTTTTGGTCCTGGGTTCGAATCTGGCCACCTCGACTAAAGTTTTTGGTCCTGGGGTTCGAATCTGGCCGCCTCGATTAAAGTTTTTGGTCCTGGGGTTCAAATCTGGCCGCCTCGACTAAAGTTTTTGGTCCTAGGGTTCGAATCTGGCCGCCCTGATTAAAGTTTTTGGTCCTGGGTTTCAAATCTGGCCGCCTTGATTAAAGTTTTTGGTCCTGGGTTCGAGTCTGGCCGCCTTGATTAAATTTTCGATATTCAGTATTGATTTTTCCTGAAAAAATTGACAAAAGTGAGAATAATATAATTTGTGCCGAACTTGAAAAGTAAACTACCCATAATACACCAGATTAGTGCCTGTAGTACTCATCGGTAGTCATGTTGGTGTCGGGGGGCATGTTTCTAAAGTAAAGTCAAAAATAGGGTGAGAAACCCGGGTCACAAGGGTTAAAGTTTTGGGATTTCTGGGCATACAAGTCAAGGATAGCTATTGACGAGAAAAGCAACTAATGGTCATAAGGTGGAATCTGGTGTCCTCCTCATCAAACTGTATTAACGAAAGCACTAGGCAATGGGCATGGCGAGAAATGCTTCAAGTGACTGGTGGAGGTTTCGGTACTTAGTGGTTCCCTTACCTCCTTGTGGCCCGCCTCTTTTGGGCGGTTTGTTTGCCTGGACTTTGGTCCTTGCCCCTTGTTTCTTTTTTCTCTCCCTTTCTTGGGTGCTTTCTTTTTATGAAGTTTGGCAGGGTTTCATCACTTTACAAGTGGAAATAGAATAAAGAAGGATTAAAGTGGTAAGACACTCTAAGATTACATGGTGAAAATAAGTAAGCCAGGCAGCGTGGCCAGTGTGAACTAGCACCCTCATTGGTACCTTCACCTTCTTGAGTTAGGCCTTTTAGTGACCATATTTGACCCCGGAAAATGTTGAATTTGGACTCAGAGACCTGGATTTAGTGTTAGAATGGGATATTAACCATGGTTAGAACCAACAACCTCAAAAGATTCAGGATTTTCACCATGGTACCATTGTGGGTGCAGGTTCACCCACCCCAGGCGGCATTGCCATGATGACCTACTTGGTACTTTATACTATGATTTTCAATGGTGGCCAGGGGCCATGTGTGTGGGCGGGGGGAGGAGGGCGGGGTGCATTTTTTAAGATTTTGGTGTTCTCAATCATGTTTCTCAAGTTCTCAATGTGTTCCCCCCAACATGTTCCCAATAGCACCACACTTTTATCTCATATGTTTTTGCCCAAAGTTGTCCTCTTTTCATCTATGTAGGTGGGCCAAAGGGGATGCACTCTATATAAAAACTTGCAAAATATAAACTTCTATTTTGCGGGAGCCTCCAAAGTTTGAGTATTTTTCTGTGAGGGACCAATCAAATGGCTGATTAAAATTTTCTCTTGAAAAAAAGTTGAGCTTGGGAGGCACACTGCATCCAACTAATTCAAAGAAGAATAAGGTACCCTAGAAATAGCAACCAGTCTTGAAGTATAAGGTACGGCCCTAGGGTGGGACCATTACCACCTAAGGAGAAGGTGGGGTCATTGAGTCCAGCATTGTCTTTTTAGAATGTCATTCACCCCTGGGATAAGGTCTTTAGCCATCATAAAGCACCATATGAATATTATTGTGAACCTCTAAATATTCTTCAATCACAATTTTAGGAGGAAAAGGGCCCTTACACCTACTGCTTAAGAGAGGGAAGGATCTCACACCTATAAGTAGCATCATTTCCCTCCCACTCTTAAGCATCCGGTAGAGCCCTTGTCTGCAGGATTTACTGGAATAAGGGCCCACACAAAACAAAGCTAAGCTCATGCCCAATTCTAGTAAAGCCACAGCCAAAGGGCTCTACCATGAATAAAGACCTTGAAGTCTTTCATTTTTCCCATGATATGCCAACCAAACCCACAGTCTACAGAGTGGAAGAAATCTTTTTTCTTCCAACTCGTAAGAGAGCTGGCAAAATAATCTGCTTCGCAATGGTTGTCCAATAACAAAGGAAAAAAGAAACCAGTGATTTTCGTGTTGATAATCATCTCATCACATAGGGGAGATGGTGACCGTCATTCTGAAGTACAGAATGGCTTTACAAAGCTCGACTCCTATATCTATTTCCAAAAAGGATCCAAGCGCTGTTGCAAGAGCAAGATGCAAGTCAGAGCTCATCAGAGCTCAAAATTCAAAGACAATAAACATACACTATCAAGAGAGCATATTATCGTCTTGACAAAGTTGGGAAATTTCCACCTAAAGAGTAATAATAAATCTTCATCACACAACTCAAAGATGATTGTTGTGTGACTCTTTTACATTGGGCAAAGAAGATAACTGATGTCTGTACACTCCCAAATGTGTGCACTTTCCACATGTTACACAGCCTCAATAAGAATGTAAATTGAGCAAGTACAAAGTGCTCTCTCAGAAAGACTAACCCAGCAAAGTTTATCGGTGGATGATGATCTGTGTGTGTTAAGGGAGGGTAAAGCAAATTTGGGGGAGAGTAATCTGCATGATTTCTAATGCCACTCGACAAAACAATAATCAAGAGTTTAGAGGACACTTTACACTAGGGATGGGAGGAACATGGTGCCTAAATAATGCAACAACTGTGCTCCTTCGCTTGACTAGAAACTTGCCTGTCATCATCCAAGTGGCTGCTTTGCATGTCACCCCAAGTGAGCGTTCAGGTAATCTACCCAAATTTCCCTACCTTGCAAGTCTGAGGAGAAATGTGCTGCCATGTAACTCCAAAAAGTATCCCAAGAAGTTGGGGGTAAAGGGCAATGCACCTTTGCTCTCCGCCCTTTGCCAACCAAAGCTTTGACTACAAATGAAGCCAATCTGCCCAAAAATCTGTATCTTTCCTTGCTCTTCTGTCTTGCCTTTTTCTCCTTTCCAGACCAAATCAGAGATGTCATAATTTATGAGACACTGCCTCTGATAATACTGCAGCATTTGTTCCTGACCACTCTTTAAAACCAGATACTTGGATGAGAGACAGTCCAGAGAAATGGGACAGCACAGGATGGGGTAAAGCAAAACTCTCCATCTTCCTTTTGCTCCTCTCTTGCCTTTTCCTCCTTTTTCCAGACCAGGTCAGAGATGTGATAATCATGAGACATTTTCTCCCATAATACTGCAGCATTTGTTCCCAACCACCTTAATACCCAGATACTTGGATCAGAGAGCAAGTCAAGAAAAACTGAGAGGCAGAGGACAGGTTGAAGCAGAATTACCCCCCAATCATTGTATGGATACTGTGTGTCTCTCTCCAAACAACAATGAGGTGATTGTCTGTCGTTTATATCATCCCAGATGTAAAGTGGCCTTTACTCTACTTGAAAGACAGACAACTGCATCTGTCATCCCTGTGATTCTATGTGTTTGATGCCACTGATACATATACCAGGCCTAACAAAAAAAGTCAGATGGATCAGACAAAATTTTTGCAAAGAAAATTGTTGACCAAAGGTAGATTCCTGGAATGCTCATGACCTAGGCACTGGAATGCAATTTCTGAAGGCAATAAACACAGGCAAATCTCTGAGGGGACTGGAGACATGATTTACAAGACTGATGGGTGAACAGGCAAAGATTCCTAAGATGGGAGAGGTGGAGGTTGATATTGTCTCAAAAGGTCAACCACATTGCGCATTGGAGGTCTGACTGTGAGTAACTCCCCTGTACACAACACTGCCAGTTTCAGGACCTCCAAAAGATCACTCTCTGGTCCCATCTCCCATAATCCCACTGTGAACACCTCATGCGGCTGATTTTGATGTATGAGGAGTGTAGCCCATCCAACAATGTTGAACCCATCTCCATAATTTGAGAAGGATGGATCCAAAGCTTGCTTACCAGACAAGAGCTCCAGAAGAACAACACCATAGCTGTATACATCAGCCTTATCAGAGACCCGGCATGTCAGGGCATATTCTGGAGCCACATACCCAAAAGTGCCAGCCACATCAGTCGTGGCATGCGTCTCCGAATCACCCAGAAGTCGAGCCAGCCCAAAGTCAGAAAGATGGGCATTCAAGTTATTGTCAAGAAGAATGTTACTGGGTTTTATGTCCCGATGAAGCACCCTGGGCACACATTCATCATGCAGATACTCTAGAGCATGTGCAATGTCCATTGCAATCTTGTGGCGCATCCGCCAATCCATTGTCCGGCCTCTTTCAGATCCATGGATCAAGCTTTCTAAGTTACCTTGAGGAAAGTAATTGTAAATTAAAAACATCTCTGCCTCACTTGCATGATACCCAATCAATGTCACTAAGTTTGGATGCCGAATCCTCCCGAGAGTCCGGATCTCAGTGTCAAATTGCTGCACTCCTTGAAACCTGCCAATTGCAAGCCGTTTCACAGCCACTACTAATCCTGGTCGTAATTCTGCTTTGTATGTAGATCCAAAACCTCCAGTGCCAATTAGGTTATTCAAGCTGAAATTACCTGTGGCCTGTACCACATTCTCATAAGTGAGGTGGAAATTAATACTGATGAATGTCACCACCTCCCTTCTCCTCCCTTGACCACCTCGCAACCCTGGGACCTGCTGCTTTGTGCACTGGAACAAAAGAACCAACACAAGTAGCACGACTGCAATTGCACATCCTGAGGTGATGGCAGCTACAAATATAGAACTAAAATGATGACCTGGTGGCCCAAGCATTTCCGTGTTACTTGCAGGAGTTGGAGCAACTACTGGATACTCAGGATCTGTCAAGATAGGGGATGAAAAAGGTTGACTTGCCACACTGCATTCCAGTAGGGGGTTCCCCATAACCACCAAGCTGCTGCAGAGGCCCAACCAATTTCCCATCACCGGAAATTCACCAGATAAGTTGTTGAATGCCAGGTTCAACTGCACCAATGATGTAAGATTGCTCAGTGACTCTGGTATTGACCCTGAGAGGCTGTTGTTGTTCAATAGAAGAGCCTTGAGCTTGCTCAGCTGGGCAAGCTCCTCTGGAATGTTACCATCCAAGTCATTCACTGACAAATCTAGCACAATCAAAGAAGATAATGTGCCAAGAAGGGGTGGAATGCCTCCCATAAGGTGATTTCTCGAAAGGATCAGCTTTTCCAGATCTTGAAGATTCTCCAGCTGTGGGATGACACCTTCCAATTTATTTGATGAAAGATTCAGGAAACTGAGATCAGAAAGGTTTCCAAATGCCTCTGGAATTGATCCACTCAATTGATTTGCCGAGGCATCAAAATGTCGGAGTGAGCTGCAGCTTCCAATCTCCACAGGCAGCTCTCCTGACAAAAAATTGTGGCTCAGACTGACTGCAAATGCTCGAAAGCTTCCACACAAACTGAAAAGCCCAGCAGGCACACCACCTGTTAACTGGTTATTGGACAGCAACAAAAAGTATGCAGTATGCTCCTGCAACAGTGTGCTCCCAAGTAATGGACCTGGGACTGGACCTGAGAGAGTATTGCTACTCAGGTCATGCATCACCAGTGCTCCATCAGGCAGCTTTAAAATGTCACAGTAGAATTGGGCCAGCTCAGGTGTTGCAGTGCCAGAGCATGTCAGAGGGCTTGGAAAGTTACCCTTGCTGGGGAGAAAAGACCAACTACTGCTACAATTGGAATCCATGTAGACTGGAACACTTCCTGACAGAGCATTGCTACTGAGATTCAGAATCACTAGACAGGAGACAGGAAGTTGTGGGGGAATGGTACCATTCAGTTCATTAGAGCTCAGGTCTAACAAAACTAAGCTTTTGCAATTGCCTAACCCTGCAGGAACTGCACCGACCAAAGAATTTTGAGCAAGATTCAAACCCTCCAAATGCAGACAGTCGCCCCAGTCAACAGGTAGAGCACCACTCAACCCAGCACCAGGAGCCCAGATCACTTGAATGTTGGGGAGCAGTGCAAGGCTAGGAGGAAAGGACCCACTGAATTGATTACCCTCAGGCTGATGCCTGCCTGTTGTATCTGAGGAGGGAGCCACTAGCATACAGTTGAGACCAAATGGACATCCTGGAGGAACTGTGAGGATGAGGAATGAAAGCTCTGTGCAGTTGCCTAGCTGAGGGGGTATGCTACCACTGAGATTATTCATAAACAGATGTAAGCTCTGCAGATTTGTGAGACGACCGAAGTCTGGGGGAATGTTCCCAGAAAGTGTATTGGCACTCAAGAGGAGGGATTGGAGCTGACTACAGTTGGCTATGTTTGGGGGGATGTTCCCTGTCAAAAAATTACCTGCTAGATCTAGATGCTCCAATCTCCAGCAGCTTCTAGTGAGTTCTACAGGTATTCCACTAGAAAGGAGGTTGGAGGAAACAGCCAGCCACTGTAGATTGGTGAGGTTGCCCAGAGAAGGAGGGATGGCTCCACTCAACATATTCCCTGCAAGACTGAGGTAGCAGAGATGGTTGCACCCAGACAAGGCTGCTGGAATGTTGCCATCCAACCCATTGTTGGCCAGATTCAAAGAGCATAGATCCGAGAGCTGGCCCAGCTCATCAGGAATGGGGCCAGACAGGGCATTAAATTCCAAGTCCAGGATTCTCAGCAGCTTCAAATAACCAATCTCTGCTGGAATGTTTCCTGACAATCCGTTGAAAGGCAGGGAGAGGATCTGCAGCTGTGATAGGTTTGCAAATTCACGTGGGATTGTTCCAGTCAGTACACAGGGTACCTGGTCTCCACCACTGTAGCCTGAAGAAGACTCCAGAATGCTGCCATTTTGGAGACAAATTGGGAAGTGCAAGGAACTTGCTGTTGTAGCTGTCAAACATTGTGAGGATAGTGGTGCAGCAGATGAGATCGATGAATTACAGCATGAACTTGATATTGTGCCCTCCCTTGAGCCACCTTCTTGCTGGTAGCACCTCGAGGTTGAGGTAGACAGAGGGAGGCTGCTGCTGCTGCTGTTGTTGCTGCAACCAACAGCAGCATCCTGTGAAGAAGAAGCCCTTGCAAAAGCAAGCCCTGAAATGTTCAAGAATATAACCCTTAAGTCTGCACTGCACGTCACTCCACACCAAGCACATGGATTTGCATCCTTCTCATTCCAGTTAGAGAGCACCTGGAAAGGATCAAACGTGACGCCCTGCTTGAATGCAAGAAGCGCAATGCCATCACTTGACAGCCCATGGGTAACTTGGAGACTCTGCAAATACAGGAGGAGCAGCAGACAGAAACCAGGGCACAACAACGGCAGAAGTCGAGGCAGCTCTCTAGTACTCTTCTCTGTCCCTGCTTTCGCCTTCACCTCCTCTTTGTAGGCCTTGTACGTCATTTCCCAGCTTTCACACCCCCGCCTGGTATAATACCGTCTCAGCCTGGTGGGATAGAAGTGGCCAGAAGACAAAACAGAGCCCGCAGCAAGCGATAGGGCAAGGCTACAGCACAAGCAGCATTCTCTACACAGAAAGAGTCTAAGAGAACAACGTCACAGCTGAAAGACTTGCAGCGAATACGCTCCTCCTGAGACATACCATAGAGATCTCTACACAGAAAGAGTCTAAGAGAACAACGTCACAGCTGAAAGACTTGCAGCGCAAACGCTCCTCCTGAGACATACCACAGATATCTCTACACAGAAAGAGTGTAAGAGAAAAACAACAACAACAACACAGCTGAAAGACTTGCCGCACACACGCTCCTCCTGAGACATACCATAGAGAGATCTATATGATCACTACTGCGCCTGCAAACCCTAAAACGAAAACTCCTGAGTGCCTCTGGTGGTAGCAGTGAAAGATTCTCGTCTTCGTCGTCGCCTTTGCCTGAATCGTCATCGGGCCGGGGCCCGAAAGAAGCTCGGTGGTTTCTAGCGGTTACGGTTACTCACTCGTCGATGTTCATCCTCCCTCACACGAAGCTGTTGCATCTGAGGTGGTGCATCCCTTCGAAATTGGAGCTGTTGGAAACCCTAACCTGGAAATATGTGAGTGCAGACATCCTCCTCGTCCAGCAGCTCTGGATCGGGGCGGCGAACAAAATGTCGTAGAATAGTCACAACTGGTTTGTCCCTCCTCCTCCTCCTCCTCCTCCACAGTGTGATACGACGCGTGCGTGCGCCACTGGAGATGGAAGAAGTTCATGAGTTCATCAGAAGGATCGGGGAAATGCTCCTCTACAGGTTTCGAAGATGTGGGGAGGCTTCCAGAGACCTCGTGGAGGAATAATAAGATGCCGTGGCATGATCCACCGCCTAACTTTCTGGCCAAGGGACTCCAGCGATGGCCACAAAACAATTTTCCATCCCAAGAGGAGAAGAGACTCATGTGCACCAGGGCGGGCGAGAAAGAGGCGTTGCTCCTTGCTAGGTGCAACACAGGGTTTTGCTTCAACAATCTGCTCTGGATTAGGCTTTGCTTAGCAACATTCAAGGACCCATCTATCTTCCAACAAATGATGATCAAAGTTTAGGGTTTCAACACATATTTTTGCTTCACAAATCTGCACTGGATTAGGACTTTGCCAAGCACCTTCAGTGACCCATCTATCTTCCAGCGAATGATGGTCAAAGTTTAGGGTTTCAACACACAGTTTTTCTTCACAAATCTGCTCTGGATTAAGGCTTTGCCAAGCACCTTCAGGGATCCATGTAGCTTTCAACAAATGATGACCAAGGTGGCTGCTGGTACCTCCAATGTTATGAGCGTTGGATTTTGCATGAATGAAGGGCTATCTGCTAGAAAAACAAAGGCAAGTCTCTGTCTTTGTAAGTGCAAGCTTCTCATGTTCTGATATGTTGGAAAAAATTGAGTATGATAGTAGTCTGTTTGGTGGTTGCTTTGGAGACAAGTGCAAAGAAATATAGACCCACCAAGGGTTAGATGGCTTTTGAGCCTTGAATTGTTGTCAAGTGGTCCTCCAGTCAAGGACTCCACCCTGCAACAACTCAGTTGCAAAGGAGACTGTTGAAAACAGCTTCACCTTATTGTTGTTCTTCAACACAGCAAAGGCATGTATATGTCTATTCTGCAGATTTGCTTCAAACCATTTTCCAGGTGATGCAACTCTCTTACAAGTCTTGGATCTACTGAGGAGTGATAATAAAGAGGTATGTGATTTGCGGCTTTATGCATTTGCAGCTATTGGGTTTGGGTTTTGTATTTGTTACGTGATTGAGGCAAATTCCTATTTTTTCTTCTCAGGCATAATTTTGACATAGCCCAATCAGAATTGTGGAGATGATACAGATGATGAAGCATTATGATGCGCCTCTTTATCTTATTATTATGCTGTTGGGTTTCAGCATGTTCATTGTCTTTGGCTAAATGTGAGAAAATAGGTGTTGTTCATGTGTGAAAACTTCTATAGTAATGTTTTAAGAGACATTATTGAGGAGGAAGCTTATGGAGTTTGCAGAAAAGCACGGCCTCTAGCGCAACCATGGTGCCCATTTTGTCGATTTGTGTATTTGAAGTCTTTAAACAAAGATTTTGAGACCTGTTCTTTTCTTGGGTTGATGTTTTGTTGTGTGGGTAGTAGTGCGTCCATGTCATCATGAAGAAGTGAGATTTCTCTTGCCATCATCCCATTGAGTTTTTCCTTAAATCACGGCACCCAATTTGACATTGTCCTCATTATTGCAAGTTCCTATGTCTTATTGTTCATTTAGGCAATGGTTGCAAAAACTTGTTTCAACGACACTCTATTTGGGTGAAGGGCTTGTTGTTCAATTTTATTTCTAATCTTGAAACATGGGAACATATTGGGGGATGGCAAACAAGAGAAGTGAAAGCATTGTGAAATATATCAACACATGTACATTTTAGGATCAATTACAAATAGCACAAATTGTATCATAAAATTGTTAAACATGTAATTTGATTCGGTTGAAAAATTGAAGTTAATATGGTTCTTGATTTAATCAATAGTTAAATATGTTATTATGAATGAAAATAAATGCAAGGAGATATCCTATTTTAATACAATTGGGTGCAAGTAGATTAAAACCATGTTCAATTTAAAAATTGAAAATGGAGTTTTAAATTATATTTCAAACTTTTTGAAAACATGTAATTTAAATGCTTCATATTTTTTTTGGAATTGAAGTAGCTTTTAACATATTTGCACAAATGTTGTTTTCAAAGGTGTTTTTAACACATTTTTATCATGCAATTGCCTTTCATTCTTATAACGTTTATATTATTATACCATCACTTGAGTATGCATGGTTATACTCATGGTTTTGCATTATGATAGGAGTTTTTGATGGTTTACATTTTTATCAGGTCAATTGAATATGGACGATTTTGCATTAGAATAGGAGTTTTTTATTTATTTACATGATTCCATGTGAATTTCAAATAATTAACTACAACCAAATTGTGTAAGGGGCAAACTCATCCTTAAGTGGTGCCATTAGGAACCATCTCATTGGAATTCCTTTATTAATAAAACTAATCTAAATAATATTTTTGACTACTTTCATATAAATCCTTTTGTAATTTTTTTTATTTTTTTTCTCATGTGGGTGTTTGCAAACCAAGGTGGACCAATTTTGACAAATTTTTGAATCATTAATATTATTTTTCACAAATTATTTTTTACAAGCCATAAATGTAAGATTGTGGAATTTATAAAAATATTCATCTTTTCCAAAAAACAATGAATGATGACCATGTATTATTACCTAGGTTACATAATTTATGAACAAACTTTTCTTAATTTCATAAAATCATAACATGAAGGACTTTCTCATTTCTTTTGATTTTTGGTGTCATTAAAAGTTCATAAAACTTTCATATGATGTTGAAATGGTTTAAAGGACTTCATTTTGAGTTGTAAATCACATGTATGATTCTTAAAAAGAAATTGGTGTTAATTTATTACAAATTATGATTATAATGAATTCATTTTCAACTTTCATGAAGACTATGACATTGCAATTTGTCTACATTTAAAAGTTCATTTGATGTAAAATGTTTGATTTCACTTTTGTATCATACTAAATTATATAAGAATCATATGAATGAGTCACATTTCATTAAAAAATTCAAAAAAAGACATGAAACACATTTCAAACCATAAAGGTGCAACTAAACGTGTCACCCCACCCATTACAAATCACACTTTTGATAAACAAATTAAGACAAAAAAAAAAACACGAAAGTTTTACAACTAAGTTCTACCCGTTTTTGTGGTTGTGATCTCCACAAAAAGAGGTCTTTACAAGTTGTAGAAACATGATTTGGTTCATAAATAATCAGAACTATAGCCCAAACTTAACCATGTGAAAAAAAAAATGAATGTGAAAATAATCCAATTTAAGGATTTAAATTAGGTCACAAAGTAGTTTAGTTATTTAAATACATGGGACCACCCAAATTATATTTAATGAACTATAATGTAATGTTATCCATATTAATTAATTTGGTGGTGACTTTGTTGGCCCATGGGGGAAAAAATTGAAACTTCAAAAAATATACCATATGATGTTTCAATAATAAAAACATATAAATTTCAATATTCACCCATTTTGTGAATAATCTTACATATAACCTTCAACATATGCAAAGGATTAATGAAATTATTATTTAAATTTGGTCTTTAAAAATCTCTAGATTTTTTTCTTGGATGGAATCATAATCTAATCAATTGGTGATTCGAACAAACACAACTATGTTCCTTTTTTACAAGCTTTTGTAATTTTGTCATCTCTTGCATATGATACCACATAAGTTGATATCATCAATTCATCAAGAGACACAAAACAAAATTGTAAACTTTTAAATATATATTTAACCAAATGCCATATAAAGTCATACATAAAGGCTAGTGGTTGGTGCCTCTTGCATCTTGACCCTATTTTTAAAATAATCAAAAGATAGATTATTTGAAAAAATTAAAGATTAACAATCAAAGGTTGAACTTACTTTCAGAATCTTTTGGAAAATAAATCTAGATTAAATATAGAGGATGTCCAAAAGTGTATTTCCTCATTGCATCAAATTTTAGTTTATGAACTTTACCACAAACAAGACCAAATTCTTCTAATGATAAATAAGCAAATTCACATGATAATGAATCAAAGGTAGAATTTTAATGTCACCTATTTGAGCATAAAACAACTTCCATTGTAGCATTCAAATATGAATTCTTCCTTTGTTAACCATCACATTCTTACATTTTTATGGTAATATTCCTTAACAAAACTCCATGTTTTAAATTCAATTGTGTCATTAATAAGATCTCTTCACATTGTTAAAAAAATGTGAAACTAATTTTTTTTAAAGATATTAGTTCTTGTCCTTATCATCATTTTTAGATCTTCAATTCAATAAAGTAAATTTATTTCCTTCCAAAAATTAGGTGAAATTGTGTCTAATATTTTGAAAATAATCAACTTTAAATCAAATCATTTGGAAAGCAGTTGATGTATTGAAACTACATTGTGAACAAAATAATTCAATGTAAAACATGCACAAACAAACATAGAGATTAATAACAATTCAAACATAAATTATTTGTATGAAAAATTATAAATGAAAATAAACACGTGGAAAAGATTTTTTTAGCATGATATTTTTTGGCATCTAAAATTTAGGGATTCAAAACTAATAATTGACATAGGTATGTTTGATTATCTCTTTCACATTTGCAAACATATCTAATTTTGGTACATATTTTATATGTTGAGATTCTCCACACCATTAGACATGTTATAGGAGATACCTTTAAAAGCTTTTGTTTGCTTATAATAAGTTATCCTTGTCACAATGATGATGTTGAGACCTTGCATACACAAGTTATCCTATAGCACATTAAAAAAACAAGGATCAATTTTTTCATCTTCATTACAAAAGAATTCAAGCAAGTTTATGGTTGCACATTAAAATACAATTCCAACAAAATGACTTTGTTATGAAAACAAAAACTTATCTTTATTATTAATGTTCGAATTATGTAGCATAATTTCAACATTTATAGGTCTTGTATTAGTCTTGAAAACATGAAAGAAAATAAACAAATTATTTTCTTACTAATGATGATGGTAAGAAAGAATTTGCTACTAAAAAGGGAGAGAATTATGAATGAATTGTGTATTGAGTAAAGGTTTCCTTCTAATGGATGGATTTTAATGATCAAAAAAGTTGTAGAATTTTCCCTATAATAATATAGTATGTTTAATGCCCAATTGCATCATATGTAACCCATGTACCTGAAAGATTTATAAACAATAAAAAGTAGCTACAATTAACACCACTTTCTTTAAGAAATATTTGAGTTTCCTTTCTTTCACACAAAAAATATGATGAACATGGTTAGCATATGTGAGAAAGTAAAATATACATTGTGCAAATGACATCCTACACACAAAACACTCATTACAAAAACTAACAAATCCTTATTGATGACATTATAAATCAAAAAGCAAAAAATATTTTTTGGCCCCCAATTTGGATCCCTACTTCTTCATGTATCATATGTTGATACTATGCATCAACAAATTACACACTTTTACCCACAACAAAAATTTGTTAACCATTCCATGTTATTACTCACAATAACTAAGAAAAAAATAAAAACACAACATAACTTACAACCAAAATGACTTAGAAGATATTTCAAAATTTTAATGGGATTACTTGTGCAAATTATAATTTTGATAAAAAAATCACCATTTATTCTTGTTTTGCAATATTTTTCATCTTTAAAGATAACATTTACAAACGCATTTTAAATTGTTTGTTATTTAATTTTATTGTAGACCATCACGTGTTATTTTCAAAATGACATTCAACATGCAAACAATCAGATATCAATTATACATCTCAATGAAGGTCCACCTCAATTGAAGTCCAACAATGATAGAAGTCTAGTCTTGAAGGAAAAAACAACTAAATTTCAATTGCAAAATTTGGTAAAATAAAATTGAAAAAAATGAATCTTGATCATTGAAATGAAAATCAAAATTCAATTGTCATGCATCTCAAGTATTCCAAAACAAAAAAAAAGACTTATAGTATAAGATTTCAAGGACATATTTGCAAAATATCAAACCCTATCTTCAAAGGGTTGGGAAAAATGGTGGATGACATTTTTTTACATAATTTGGATGATGGATTTATGAAATATATATATCACCTTTAACCTCATTTCATGCTAAAAGTTGCATGAATATATGCACTTCCCTTTCTTTTCTCCATTTTTCTACCATTGTTTGCACTAGAAATGAATATACATGAAAAGGCAGGAAGACATGTTGATAATGATCATAACAATTGAAAAAAAAAAAAACATTATAATCATTCAATGATGATGGTGGGAAAGAATGAACAACAAAGGTTTTTTTTTAATTTGTAAAAAATGGCAACATTGATTAGGGCTAACATATCATAAAAGAATTCCCACACTTGTGGGGTTATGGGTTTGTGATGAAAGTTTGATGCCACAATATGTCTTTCAATTCATTTGTTTCATTTCTTTTGATGGATATTAAAAATTGTTACTATTTTTTTCTCGTCAATTTTTTTTGGGAGAAAGCATATAATTTTAATCTTCTTTTTAACCATAAATAGTATGTGGTAATTTACAATGTTGGAGTAAACATTGCATGCTTCTTGTCACAAAACATAAATTAAATCATTTTTAATACAATTATTAATTATTCAAACATTGCAAGGAATGTGTGAACTTTCATGAATATACACATTCATATATAGACATTGGTCTCTTCGTGTCATAATTTTTCATTTTATGTGAGATCAAAAGTTACATCATGATTAATGTGAAACATTTCAACTATAGATTTTTGGCAACTTTCATTTTCATATATCTCAAGATGTAAGGTGCATGGTAGGTACATTCCTTTTTAGCCATATGATTTCTTAAGGAACCACCATGATGAAATTTTACATCATTGACATTTCATGCACTTCTGTAAATTAAGGTATTAAAGTGGGAACATCTACACATTTTTTGTTCGCAAAATTATCACACAACTTAATGTATAGATCAATGATTACAATGATGTTTCCTATGATCATAGTTGCATCTAACATTTTTTTTGGGAACAAAAAGACTACCATTCAAAGTTTTGTTACACATATTTGGCAATGGATTATCCTTCCATATATTTCAACGTAGTTATCTTGTGAATGTGAGTGGTGGTGATCTTATGAACAATGAACTAAACTTTTGTTAGCAACACAAAATATTTGAAAAATATTCCATCCACATGGATAGAATATTTTATTGATGTGGCAAAAATATTCTTTTAGTGACATAAAATAGTCATCACAAAAAAAAATCCCCCAAAATGCAACCAATGCATTTGCAACTATATGCAACTAATTATCATTTGCAACTAATTTTAATTGTTTATACAACTATGCTACAACTACATTTGCAACTAATGACTTTTTCATCTTACACATTAAAAAAAAATTCATCCATGATCATGCTCACATGTCCCATTAGTTACAAATGGAACCAAACTTAATTGCACTACTAAGGTGTCAAGATAACCCTTAATGGTATACATAGGTGTATTATGAAAATTTTGAAAAGTATGTATATTTTTGCTAAGTTCTATTAGGGGTATAATGGGGGTATTTTCCATTGGTTTATTTACAAAATTGTATTTAGTTTGTATTTAAGCAAATTAACTATTTATCTACCTTTTTTTTTTTTTTACCTACTTAACCTAACTTATCAACCTATCTACTTAGATGTTTACCTAGCTATCGAACTAAGGTTACATACCTACCTAACATAAACCACATACTTATTAATTGGTTAAATTATTTATAATAATTCATATTTAATATTTAATATTTAATATTTAATCTTTATAATTAATAATTCAATACATTAGTTATTTATTTATCTCTATATGAACTATTAATCAATAAATTATAACAACACACTAGTTATTTGTTGGTAAATTAATACTTACTAATTAGTTGGTATTTTTTTAATTACTAATTTAATAAAAATATGTAATACTTCGTTTTTAGTTATTTATTTCATTGTTAAAAAAACCATTAATGATATCTTATAACTAATAAGCTAGTTGATTAACTCATATTTATATTATAATAATTAATTCGTTAATATTTGATTATTTATGAAATTAATATTTATTTAGTATTTAAGTCTTCCATTCTTTAATTTCTGAACTATTGATTAATAATGTATAACTATTATGTTAATTGGTTATTATGTAAATTTAATTACTACTTTTTTAAAAAATTTGAATAAGTTGGTTATTTAATTAATTATTTATTATTTAATATCATAAATATTCATTTTATTATTTAAGTAAATTTCATAACTAATAAGTTAATTACTTACTTATTATTTAGATAATATTTATATATTCATTTATTTTAAATTAAAACCTATCAAAAAAATTATAAGTAATAATTTGGTTAATTAGTTATATTTCAGTCATTTATTTTTCTATATATGAATTATAAAATATTTAGTTACTAATTAATAATTGGTTATTATTTTACTTATTTATCTTTAAATTTAAAACCTAATAAAAAAAAATTATAAGTAATAATTTGGTTAATTAGTTATTATTTCAGTGATTTATTTTTGTATGTATGAATTATGAATTTATAATTTATAACTAAACGAGTTACTTAATTGATTATTATATAAGTATTAATTTAGAATTATTTTTCTTATTAATAGTTAATTAGTTACTTATTATTTATATTCTAGTTCTTTTTTAATTAAAATTTTAAAAAACTTATAAGTACTAATTTTGTTAATTAGTTATTATTTCAGTCATTTATTTTTGTATATATGGTTTATGAAATAATAATCTACACATAAATGAATTAGTTCATTAATTATTATATATGGATTATTTATTAATTATTCAACTTATTAAATATCTAATTAGTTATTTATTATTTAAATCCCAATTAGCAATTGGTTAAAATCTTAGTTATTTATTTTGAAATTTATAGACCATGAACAAAAATTTATAAATAATAATGTGGTTAATTAGTTATTATTTTTTCATTTATTTTTGTATATATGATTTATGAATTAATATCTATAACTAAATGAATTAGTTAATTGATTATTATATAAATATTAATATATTATTACTTAGCTTATTAAATGGTTAGTTAGTTACTTATGTACTTCGTTATATAAATTAGAAAGGAAGATAAAAAATATGAAATAAATTTCTTAATTGCAATTTAGTTTTCAACTAAGTTGCAACTTCAATTTTTATCCCATATGTTTTGTCCTCCACTTCCATTTTGAGAACTATATAATGAAAAGGCTTTGTCCTACACTTTCACATTACAAAACACATGTCAATTGGGATGAGCCAATCAAAAAAATTAACCTTTTAAGGATTAAACCCAAAAGATATTTAAAATATTTACCTACCTACCTACCTACCTACCTAGTTCAACTACCTACCCACCTAAATTTTTATTTTAATTTATTTTGACAAAATTTCAAAAATTGCAAGTGGCATATTAGTATTATGCCATGTGTCACAATTTAAAACCATTAAAAATAAATAATGAGGATCCACCATCTATTTTTAAAACAATTTTTTCAAATTTTTTTCATTTGCCACATGTCATTACTTAAGTTGTTGGTTTTATGTTAATATACAAATGGCATACAATAATATATGGATGGTGAATTATTTTGTTGACCGTTTATTTCATCCACACTTGTAATTAGTGTTTTATGCAACTTGTTTAATGCAACTAAGCAATTTTTAGTAATAAATGTCTTTTGCAACTAGAATATAGTTACAAATGGTAAATTTGTTTTCCAATTTTCTTTTATTACATCCAAGTAGACATAATATGTTATTGATGACAAGAATATCATAACTTTTGTTGCAGTTACTTGTAATTGAAACTTAGAAATCATTTCCCATAATCTTTCAAGAGAATGTTTTTAATTATTAATGAACCTTTAAATTAGTTTGATAATTAATTTTTATTTAACAATGTTTGATCATTCATGCCAAACAAAATGTTGGATGAACAATTTTCAAACCGTTTATAAAACCAAAATGGTAACATCCTTTGCAAGTTGTAATCTAAAAGCCAAACACATAACATCAAAACAAGCGTTAAAATTGATAATTCAAATAATATTCCTACCTACACCAAAGTTGCATCGTGATCCAACAAGCAACAAACTTTATCACAATTCCAAGTTGGAAAATGAATGAAACTTTCGAATTGCCCATAAAACATGACATGCTATAAAACATAATACATGTGTTTACAGGGCACCCACTTTCCTCGTTGACCTAACAAATTGGAAATCGTTACTACAAAATCCAAACAAATGCAAGCTGGGAAGTTCCCTATTGTAACTTCATATTTTTTTGTTTGGATTTTGGCCAAATATAATCTTATAAATTTGTCCATATCTAGGAGGGAAACCTCTAATGGTGGGTTTATAATCACTTCAAGAAGTTGACCAGCCTCCCACTGATTATAATGCAAATTTGACATCTTGAATGGAATTATTCAATAAATAGCCTTAACATTACATGATGTTGGCCACAACATTTCATCCACCGGCCTATTTATAGGAATGAAACTTTCCCCTCCAAATAGGCTTCAAAGAAAAATTGGTTGCCGTCTATTTAGAACAAATTTTGCTTCCTCAAGAGACTTGATTTCATCTTGGGTGAGATTGGTTTCAACTTGAATGGGCCAAATTACCAAAACAATTGGTCTATCCAATGCATACATTGTGCTTCGTATTCCCAACACAACAATTCATATCATCTACACATAACTAGAACTTATGTAGCTTTAAGGGTGCATTGAGGAACTAAAACTACAACTTTAAGTAAGTAAAGGCAAGGACACCAGTAGAAGTCGACTTGGTAATTATCCTTGTAACACAACAATGTTTGGTGGATTTTTGCAACACAAAACATTGAACATGTAACATAGGGGGGCATCTCTCTATATGTCAAATTCTATCTCCACATGGAGCCTCAAGGACCTCAACATCTTCCTAAATTTGATCACAAAAAGTTGTTCAATGTCCACGCTTGAACTAGCAATTGTATGGTTTACATGAAGATGAGAAAAATTCACATGATTGTGTTTATGTGAATCCCTTTATGATTTGGGGACTAAGTTTGCCTTTTGTTTTCAAGAACCAAATATCTCTTCACCTTCCATATGTGTGATTCTAATTGTGCAAGTTGAACCTGAAGAATATTTCAAAATTACATTTGCAAGTTGCTTTGAATCTCCAGATTGGGTTGCTCTACACAAAATGGTTCACTCTTATTAGGCCCTTGACATGGTCAACCACCCTACTTGAAATGAAAATATAATGTCAATTGTTTGAAAACTCGAACATAATCATCCAATGTTGCAACATATAAACAGGCTCCCCTTTTCCCAGACTTTTGAAACCATACATTGTGCATTATGTCTAAAAGGTTTCACGTGGGCATGTCTCCAAGCTCTTCCAAAGATAATTTTTACAAGAAAAAATAAATGTTTATTATTCTATTTTTAAATGACTAGTACCATAGATGTGAAATTGTCAAAAATATGGGGTGAAAGAAGAGATGTGTGGGAGGATTAAAAAAAATACATGTATCATAAATCTTCCCCATTGTCTCACATGAAAGTGCCAAAAATTGAACCAATTTTCCAACTCTTGAAGTCCAACTTCATGAATTGCCCTTGAGGAATACCACCAATGGTAGATTGTTGCATACTTAACATCTGCCTCTTCCAAAGAAATGGCATTTTTATATTCATATCACAATGTCCTATGTTTTTCTCACAACTCTAGCTTGATTTGTTGTTTTGTGTGTCTATCCATGGATTGATTCGAATGGAAAAAATAAATTCATTTTTTGTTAACCATTAGTTCATTTGCATCTCCGCTACCATAGATAATTTGAACAACATTCCAATTGGTTTAAATGTTGTTGGCCATGAATCCTTTGAAATTTGGATTGGGAACACCATTATTGGCCATCACTTTATTTAAATTCCACCACATTATATATTGAGCCTTCATGTTTTCAGATTGCATATCACATATCATAATCGTCATGACCTTGTAATAGAAAGAATCATACACATGGCAGGTGAATGTTGTCCAACCCTCAACACGCTTTACATGATCAAACATGATCCAAAAGGTTTGGAGGTCACCCCTAGGCTGCACCTGTTTGACTAAATCACAACCACTACCATCTCCATGCATAAACATCTTGAACAAAAACATTTTTTCTCCAATCCATTACCCTAGAAAACAACTATCATGAATGTAACATTAACCATTGTTCGCTTTTAGAACAAAAATGTTAGAAACGTACCCTGTGTTCCTTGGTTGATGCTTAAAGGAAACAATTAAATTCCAAACATTGGGAGAAGACAAAACTATGAACTTGTCCATCACTTGGCATAACTTGTCACCTTTAAAGACTTCCACTAAGCCTTGTCCATCTTTGTTCAGCAAGTGTTCCAAGAGGATTTTACTGACAATCAACGCAATGGTTGATGCGATAGCCCATTGTGTGCGAGATGCCTCCTCCTCAACCAAGGATTTAACTTGTTTGAACACTTTTCTTGAACGACCTTTTGCCATCAAGTGATCATGTGTACCCAAATGAAGTGCTATTCGAATCAAATTATTTTGCTTATGCACAATGTAATACATGTGAGCTTGACACAACTTCACATAGGAGGGGGGGGGGGGGAATTTAAAAATTTTTGAAAAAAGGACAAACAGGGAAAAAAAGATCCCCTTAAGGTTTAAAAAAAAAACCACCAACCCA
>Ga0116231_10006716_pt1 | contig 21680 bp, 24 predicted proteins | sample S1TSphgellanicum_2_FD_89695 | JGI IMG/M metagenome (GOLD analysis project Ga0116231, IMG submission 89695) | Host-associated microbial communities from peat moss isolated from Minnesota, USA - S1T2_Fd - Sphagnum magellanicum MG | ecosystem: Host-associated > Plants > Peat moss > Unclassified...
TAAAAAAAAAAAAAAGGGGGTGGGGGGGGGGGGGGGGGGGGGGTTAATGTTTTTCGTGTTTAATTAAATCCCTTTCCAAACGTGACCCAAATTTTTGTCCCAAAAATGACGTCCACGGAAACCAAAAACGCGTGATTCATCGCTGGAAAGAATTCGACACCTGAAAAAAAACCCAAGAAAGACAGCCCGAGTTAAGCAAAAGACAGAGACCACCAAGCCCTTGGTTACCGGCATTACCCAGTTAATTCCCGGTCACTTCTCGCTCTTGTTTCTTCTCGGTTTCCTTTCACTGCATCTCCGCCGTCAACGAGGCTCCCTGAGATCTTAGATCTCAGCCGTTTGAGACAAGGTTGAGGGTTTTTCAGAGAGTTTTTAAGCAGCCTTTTTTTTTGGGGGGCGCGAAATTTCTCCAAAAAGAGATAAAAAAAAGAAAATGAAGTGTTTTTGGGATGTTTTAAATCGCCAAAAGTGAGGCCAAAAAAAAAAAAAAGTAAAAATCGCCAGTGTATTATATTTGGTTTTCAGTATTTAGCCAAAATATAGAAAGATGATTATAAACATTTTGTACTTCATATTTCGTTTATAACCAGATTTGGCTAAATTATGTTCCTGCACTTCGGTCGATCATAATTTAACATCAGCAGCTTGTAAGTTTGAGATTTCTTGAATTTAAAGTTAAAATTTCTGTCTCGTAATGGTATTTTTTCCTGGTGGTAGTCATGCGCAGCCCTGAATTCTTTCTACCGAGAATTGAGATGTACACTCCCATTTCTTGCCACATTCTTCTGTATCATCTTCAACAAGAGGATGAAGAGCAGCACACTGGGAATGTGAACATGGAATTTATTCAACAATATAGGTCACAGATTTTTGAGCAAAACAACACTCTTGTACACATAATCTCTCTATTCTACATGTTGTCAGAAACTAATGTCCAACACTAATAGTCCAGTTGTTTTGCAATTCAGAATGGTTACAACTCACTCATATGCTGCTGGGACAGAAAACAGAGATAATGGACGGGTTCTTATTTGAGGAAATTCCTTCTCATGAGAAAGAGGCTTCCACAGCTACCCTTCTTTCATCACGAGTTGGGGACCACCATCAACTTCTGTTGGGCTGTTTTGGAGTATGGTTTCCCCTGCAGTATGCTGCTTCATAAAGCTTTCAATACTTTTCCAATAGTGCTCACCACCACGCATCCATGTGTCCATGTGCATTCCATGTGGAAACTCTACAAAGGAGCGGTACCCTGAGTTTCTCTGTGCTGCAATGTAGAGTCGTCGCATGTGTGATGGTGGGACCATCTCATCCTTCAAGCCCGACAAAAACAAAACTGGCTCTGAAATCTGTGCATCAAAACATACGGACAGACTGTTATTGTAACAGCTCCAGGGGAGTCCGAGGAGAAGTCCAAGAGGAGTGACCCCATAATTCAAAGTTCCAGGGTTAGCACTAAAGTTACAGCAATCTGAATATAGCCATTTCTCAGCAAGGAGGCCGTAGCCTAAAGGGTGAAGAGCAAGTTCCTCACATAAGAATGGAAGACTCTGCATTGTTCTTTTTTCTTGTCAACTAAATGTTCAATGAGGTACTATCAGCTAAGTGACAAGCATACAATATAAGGAATTTCATCAGAAGGTAAACACATCCAGACAGTAAAAAGTAGGTCTGAGAAGACAAGGGTAAAGAAAGTGCATACATCAGTAACAAGATCAATAGTACGCCATGGAGATTTCACAAGCCAATTCAGTAACTTGGGGCCCTTGCCATTACCAGGCCCACCAACGAAAAACCTCAGTGGTGGGAGCATCACACCTGCCATATCCAGAACTGATGTGAAGGTGTTCTCAAGTATCAATCCCGATACCTGCAGCTCAAGCCACCTCAAGTTCAAAACATTTACCCCATCACAAACACAGCGGGTGAAGAAAAACATGATGTTAGTGAAAAGCCACAGCCTCATTACTGGTTACATGAATGAAGTACTGAAACCTTGGAGAGTTTAAAGTGCTGCACAATAATACCAAAAAGACATTTGGGATAGACATTTGTGCACTCTAGGATAGGTGAGGGATGAAAGCTATTGCTTTCAATTAAGTGCTGCAGTTGTCACCAATTGACCAAAACATAGTGCACAATGGCAATTTGATATGTTTGATATAGTTTGAAAACAGAAATCTAGCCCAACCTTTCCTGGGTTCCGTCTCGTAAGAGCTGATCCAACTGCTCCACCCAGTGACCTTCCAAACACAAAAATGCGCTTTGGGTCTATGTCTGTTCTCTGCAGTAAGTGCTCCAGTGCTGCCTGCACTCCCCAACAATCCAAAGAGTGCTCCCCCAATAAGACAATGTTTTGAATGGGCAAAAAAACTGATCACTTTTGAGTACGGCTGTGAGGCAGAAATCCAGAAACAACTGCAATATGGTGTATCTGTGTAGTCAAATGTCAAAACAGCTCCCCTCAAGAATAGCACAAAAGATAGATCAGAGTTCAACAGGATGCATCCAGCAGTATTCATACCTCAGCATCCATTGTAAGACCTGGTTGAGATGGATACCCATCACTAGCTCCATACCTGAAACAGAAGCATTCAGACAACAGACACAATCCAATTGTCTATGGGCAATCAACAAGAGAGAGAGCTGGCATATCAATAGCATTCTCCTGGCAAGTGGGGATGGACAAATCCAAGATGAGTCAGAGACAAAGTCACTTGCTTGTCAGTTGCTTACAAAGTAGTGAGAGCAGAAACAGTATTTCTTACCCACGATATGACAGCATGAATACATTGCAATTGAGGCGGCGCAACATCAACTCCACAAATTCAAGACGGTATGCAATGTCTGGGCCATGTTAATGATTTGCCGTCACAAGAAAAAGCCAGTGCTTTGTATAGATCCTTGCAGAGGGAGGACTTTGCATCAGTGCAGCATGAGAAGCTATTACACTTATTACAGGACTGCAAAGCATGGATTGGTAGTGCAAACATGGAAATTCAGGAAAGGATACTGCCAGCATTTTCCTGAAAGAATAGAACAGTAGGGCCTGCAACATCACACACAGCAACACCACACACCAGGCATGGTGTGTAAACAATGTAAGACACAGAGCACACACACAAAGTACAACCCTACGTTCCAGATCCCTCAATCCAATATGATTATCAAGCTGAAGGCAAGCTTCCATTCACACATCCAACTGGCATTTCGTAGATTAGGGTTTCCCTTCTCAAGCTTCAGTTCACACATCTAACTGGCATTTCTGAGATTAGGGTTTCCAATTTCAAGCTTCAAGAAAAATAGAGTCGAGGTATGATGTCCTCTACCAGACGGAATGTTAGAACAATCTCAGACAGAAATTAGGGCATTGTGGCAGCTCAAGGAGAGAGCTCCTGGCTTTGAGAGTACCAGAGCTCATGGTTATGGATTATGGGCGAAGGAAAATCAAACATTAGCAATGTGCAGAAGAAACCAAAAAATCCCGAGGCTTCAATGTATCTATCTACAAACAAAGAGAAACAGAGTAGAGAAGTAGTAAGGCGACGAGGAAGGCTCTTGCCTCTGCAATCAGGTGACGCTTTGATGAACCAGCTATGCAAACGCACGCCATCCGAAGACTCGAGCCACACATCCTCGTAACGCAGTCTGAGTCTAGCAGGTGTAATAGGATAGCCCTTGCTCATGCCGGGAATAATAGGCACATAGACAAGCTTCTCCTGGAAGGCGAGCAACAACACCACACCCGTGCAAGCCAAACCTCCCAATCCATACAGCAATCCATTCCACCAAATCCCCATCCCTACTCCTCCTCCGCAACCACAAAACACAAACCCTCAAAAACAGAAGGAAAAAATTCAGCTCCTCCACCACATCAAGATCCTTTGTTTTTTTGTGCACAGAACAAGAATAAAAATTCAAGGAGCTTCTTCCTCAATGGTTTTGTTCTCCCATTCGCAGGCTCACTTCGGCAAGCAAGAACTATGCTAGAAAGGGAAGAAACGTGAATTCGCGGAAATTCTCGAACCCTAATCTCGTCGTCGACTTGTTACCGGCTACTTACGTAAAAGACGTGGGGATCGTCATGCGAGTCGGGCAGGACGGGAAGACAACCAAAAAACAAACGTAAGTAAGAACTGCGGAGAAAGGGGCGTGGTTGCGCATGTCGTCTTGTTTTGTTTGGCACGCGTTTTGCGTTTTCTTTTGCAGAGTTTTGTGAAGATTTTGAGCATTTTTGCTTCCCCTCTCATCAGTTTCTGGTTTGTTTCTTTGTTTTCTTGCGTTGTTTTTTCTTGTGAAAATCTCTTGTGTTCCAACGACCTTTGCGTGCAGACAACGAACATTCCTTCTTTTGTTTCTTGAGGCCTCTTTTTTGCATTATTGTTGCTTGAAAGCTCGAAGCAAACGTACCTACCGTCGTTGTCTGCTTTTCTTTTGCCTTTAAGCGTCTTTTTTCCTCGTTCCCTCTTCTCTCTCTCTCTTTCTCTCTCTCGACTCTCTTCTACTGCGGCGAGTTTGTTTAGTCGTGGCAGGTAGCGTCGTTACGAGTGCGGTTGAATTTGGAATCTGGAACGGCCGTGTGTGAGTGACAAAGAAGCGGGGAATTTTTCGTTTGTGAAATTTGGCGAGCTTCTTAACGACTTCTTGACTGTTCGGTTTGAGACTGGTGAAGCCGCAAGCGAAAGCGGAAAACATCCAAACGTGAAGAAGAAGGACGTCGTTCGCGCCAGCAGAAGAAGAGGAGTCTTCTTGTTGCGTGATATCAATCATCGACAACACGGAGAATCCGGCTTGTTTTATGAAGCAGAGCAGTAACATCATCATCAGCCAACATGAAGTTCCTCGAATACACCCCCCTCGCTCGGTAAATTTCTCTCTTCTTCTTCTGCTGCTGCTGCTTAGAGGTTGTTCCTGGAAGAGAACAACCTTGCGACAAAGTATGTGCCAATTTATTATGACCAGATCGCATTCGTGTGAGTCTTCTTGAGATTATTGAAGTCCGCGAGGCGCTTGTAACAGCCAAGCGATTCTCGTGCTTTAGCTCTCTGTTTCTTGTCTCATCAAGACCAAGAATACGCCATTCTTTTCTTCGACTTAGGCTTGTCCTCCTCGCGTGTCTAGTTTGGAGTCTTGAGTTTGGAATTTCAGTTTCCACTCTTCAATCGTACATCTTCCTTCCGAGGGTTTCTGATTTTCTCTTGGTCGCCATCTTCTGGCACTCGTGCACTTGTTTGAATTGCAACAAGGTGTTGTCTTAGGACTTTTGCATGCACGTCTTGCCATTTCCACTTCAATTTCTTCAGAGTAATTTTGACCTTGCTCTTCTTCCCTATTAGCGCTTTTCAACAACTTTCAAGTGCTTTTGGGCTTTAGACACGAGAATCCTAATTGCTGACACATGTTTTATCGTCAAGCAAATTTGCAGAATGAATGCATTTCTTGCAAGTGTCAATATTGGTGGCTGTCTTGTACAAGGAGTCCTGGAGGCATACTCTTGTAAGCTTTTTTTTCTCAATAATGCCTTTTTTTTTCTTTCTCCCCATCCACCTTCCATGGACTTGTTCTCACCATTGTCTAGGGAGGTCACAATGCTGCTTGCATGAAATCATGTTTCAGAATCACCCTCAAGTTACAATACATTCTTAATGCATGTTGATAAAACCCGAGAGCAAATAAGAAGCTCCCAGAATGATCTAACAGTTGGAATTGAATTTGATCACTGTGGAGTCTGCAGTAGATATTCTTTAGCTAGTTTGACTGTAGATACTGCAAGGTAACTGAAAACCCATGTGAAGAGGTCATTCTCTGGAACTCCTTTAACAATTTTGCTTACGTCCTGTTCTAGGATATGCACTGCTAGGTAATGCTTTTTGCTGTTTTAGAACCCATCACTTCTGTGTAGAGCTTATCAGTTTTATCTCTTTGTGAGTTTTCCTTTGTCTGTTACAGTATTGGAGTTAAGTAAAGGTTTGTTAGGCTATTTCCAGAGAAATTTCTCTTTGGCCATTGCATGACGATGATGATCTGAAGAGACTTTTTGATTTGTCAGGCAAGGTGGCAGGCGTTGACAAAAAACTGTCACGCAGTTTGGAGCAAGAGGTCAGTGCCATGTTTCACTTCGCCTACAGTATAAACTAAAATTTCTTTTTTCAAGAAGGGAAACCATGTGATGCTATCTTGTCTTCCATTGTTAAGTTCATGGTGGCACTTGTAGCATGCATATGCTTGAATTACAGAGGCTCAACACAGTTCCATCACTTTAGTATAAAAACCATTCGGATTCACTGTGGATGAGCTTAATTTGCAGTTTCTCTGTTGTTATGTCAGAGATTTTGGCATAGAAGTTCTATTCACCTCTTATCGCAACCAGTCAGTTTGGGTTTATTCAAAGTCTAGGTATCTAGAGCCACTGTCTTAGCTTGGTTCCACATTCTGACTCCTCTCAGCACCCCATAGTGTCTGCATTTTTGCTGTAGAAGAGACAGGCAGTGGAACAGAGGGGTAGCCAGGGTCCCTGTTTTTGTGGTTTTGGTTTCTGGCCCTTCTCCCTTACAACAGGTTTTCAGTCATATAAGCTTTGGAAGATGGTATGTGTAGTAGGGAATGCTTTCTGCCTGTTGTTTCCATCACTCACTGTAATATAGGTCAGCAACATTCAATTTTTCTTCATTAATGTTCACAGCACAGCAGGTTCCAGTGAATCAGGCTAGCTTGCCTTGGCTTTACACCTGCTTTATTGCAGAATGGCAGTTAAGGCTCTCTAGATTTTTTGCAGGTGGTGGACTCCTTGGCTGTATCACCCAAGCTCTCAACATCTCCAGTTGGCCCTCTGTCTACTACAGCAAGGTTATTTCATATAGCCTCAAAGATTAAACATTTATGCTTTACCCTAGGACTTGGTTTGCTATTCTCCTGGCGGTCTTTTTGTCAACTGCCCAGGTTGTTGGTTCTAAAGTCATAGTTGCTGCATTTTGTAACTTGGAATTTCCTGTGTAGTTTTGCTCACATAGAGCCCTTCCTGCACAATAACCTGTGTGTAGTACATAACTCCAACTTGTGATTTCTGTTTAACTTTTGAAGACAGTCATTGTAAGGTCATTGTTCTGACATGAAGCTGGAGAAGGTGATAATTATAGTAAGTTACATAGTGAGGTTTATCCCAGTTGTACTTTCCTCAAATAGTCAGCATGCATTGGTGTGTTCCAGACTTCAAGTTGTTGATGATGATGCTTAGTTGCTTTATGGGTGCTACAGTGTAGTTATGTGTGAAATGAAGATGATAGTCTGACACTTTGTGAGCAACTCTCATAAGGTTATGACTGCACTCATTGTTGTGTTTCCTCCAAATTGTTGTTGTGGAGATTTCTCTGCAATTTCATAGATATTATATGTGAATATCCTTGTTCATGTGTCTCCAGCCGCAGGACATTGATCTACCTCATCCTCACCTTGAACCACATGTATCCTGACTACGACTTTAGGTAAAGTCAACATGTCAAATTGGCCATATTGGTTGCTTACTTTCAGCAGCTTACGTCTGCTCTTCTCAAGTTCCTCTGCAAATGTGGTAATATTGCAGCTTTAACAACTTACTGCTCTTGATTTTCGATCCATTCATGTCAAGCAGGTGTTGTCATGGTTTGCCTGTTGGTGATTTTGTTGTTGGAGATTTGAGATAGTTGTGGGTACTGGCAGTGTCAACTCAAAAGTGGCCTGACAACCCAATTTGTAAAGGGGAATAGGAAGTGGTGTCAAAGGTTGACAAGCGGTTTGTAGCCGTTGCTCCTGAAGGAGCTGAGAGTTCAAGTCTCTCCATTTCCTATTGCTTCTGGTGTTTTCCACACGGAGTGGTGATCAGATGGATGTTAACAGTCATAGAAGGGACATATCTGTAGATGGAGAGTGTCAGTAATCTAACTTTTTGAGTTGGTTAACGTTTGTAAATACTTACAGTATGTTGCGGCCTCGTCACTTCTCTAAGGAACATGGGATTCTTGTGGCAAAGCAAAAGATTGACCAGTACCTTGTGGAAGCATCGAAGGTAGGAGATTCTTCTGACACACTTGTCTGAAATTTTACATGGGTTCAAGGTAGGGGGCCTGGAGAGGGTTTAAGCTACAGAATCAAGAATTCAAAGTGGTTGGACAAGTCTTTAGGGAGGACTTTTTTAACAACTCTTCAGTAGCAGGATTGATGGCAGTAAGAAACTTGTGCAATGATTGCATTGTGACTTGAGGAACCTCCTTACTTGCTTTGTTGTGTGGAACTAGTGTGTTACAATGTCAAATGGATGTGAAGCTTCTTCTTCTGCCCTACCTTGTTCTCTACTTTAAAAGAAACCAAATGCTTACATTGTGTTGTTGTCCCTAAGCAAGAGATTATCCATAAATTCTAGCTTCAAAGTTGGTGTTGAACCATGATGGTCACATGCCCAGAGTTTGTTTGTGTTTGGCTTACAGATTTGGTCAACGGAGCTTGGTGAAGACATACCTTTGATAGAGTGCATCTGGAGCGCAATTGATGAGGTTTGCTGTTAGACACTGAAGAAAATATCTGCACTGAATGTTAATCATGCCTTTTGGAGTTATCTTACATTGCTCAGAGCAGCCTTTGGGGTTTGGTCTTGAACTGAAATGTACATAAGTTGAGGGTAAGTGGTGTAGAGCTTGTCAGTCATGAGAATGTTAGTGAAGGAGAGGTCTGTAATTCTTGGAAATTATCCACAGTATTATGATCTCAGTTCAGGAGTCTAGGGACAGAAACCTCCCAGAAGCATTTGTGCATCAGTCACTTAGGGTTTTTGGCCAAATTTGTGTTCGTACACAGAGTGACAAAGACTGTTCATGGTCAAGACAGCGCATATCAGCATGTACTTTTGATGAGGCAACAATAGCTAAGTTATATTTGCTACTGATGCACTAGTTTCATCACTTATGCAGGTCATGAATCTTGAGGACTGTGATGTATACAGTTATGTGCCTGATGCTGAAGCAGATCCTTTTGCAAATGTTGGCAGCATGTGAGTGCTATCCTATCCCCACATTCAACCAAATGAAGGCTAGAACATTCAATCTGAAGAACTCTTGTACCTTTTACACAGGTTAAAATACAGAAGAATCCTCAGTGGGGTTCAATGACTTGCAATTAGAGTATTTAAATGCCAAATCTCTGGTATGTCTAGCCTTGACTTGGCAAGGATGCACCCCACCCATCCCAACGAGTTGCAGGAGAGTGGCACTAGGGCAGTAAGACTTTGTGGTTTGTTGTCACCAAGCAGTGGTCCCTATGAACTCTGGTTATTTGAATGATGAGCTTTTCTGGTGCTGGTGGATGGGTAGATGGTCATTCAACTACTTCTTCTACAATAAGAAGATGAAGCGAATACTGTATTTCAGCTCACGATGCCTGAGGTAATCACTTTTGCTCTTGTTCAACTTTCTTCAACATCACCTTGGTGGTAGGGATGCCCATTGCATAGTGATAATTTAACTGAACACCCATGAGTATTTTGTGTCAGTCTAAATGAAGACTAGAGGTGTTACTCATAATTTTTCAATTGTTATAATATACTTGCTGACATCCTGCAAAGTCTGGAGGGAACTGGCTATGCTTATAGAGTTTGCAAGAGCCTGACAGAAGTGGGTGACATGGGCACTTCTTCCTGCCAGAAAGCCATGACAGACTTTTCAAAGGCTGCTGGAGACATCCACTTCTAGTTCTGCAGGGCCCTTCTATTGATTGTTCCAGCACAGAGACATGGGAATTTGAAGTCCAGTGGTGCAGATTTAATCTTCCTAGGGTATCTACATGTCCAAAGGAAGACTGGCAGCATTGTAGGAAGGCAGATCTGTGAGAAGAAATTAGTAAAGATTTTCGAACCTAATTGCAGGGGAATTAATAATTCTACTGTTATGTTTGGTTGCAGTAAGATGTCCAGTGAAGAGTCTTCAAGTGACGATGGTACCAATGAATGGGGGCTTGACTTTGTGGAGGGCATGGATCTTGAAGACTAGAATCTCCTTGTCCTGTGCAAATGTGTGCTTTACACGGTACTGTACATTGTGCCACGGAGCCTGTAACCATATATTGTACATGTAGGCTATAAACGTTTGTAGATTAGAAGATCACATGTGTCAGAAAGATCTCCAACAGGCATGCAGGCCTCTCTCAAGCGCGGAGCTCTTTGCACTGGCAGCTCAAACATTCACAAGAACATTCCAGGTGTTGTGCATATTCCTTTGCTTTGAATGCAAGAAAAGAGCCAGCAACTTTTTTGTGTCTTTTTTTCATATGTTAGTCAGTAGAGAGAGCACAGCAAGAGGAGAGAGCTAGCAAACTTTCTGTCCACGTCTTCTTATATGTCAAGTAGTAGAGATAGAAACTCTTGGTAGTTTGAGTTTTCTTGTCTTGGAAGGGTTTTGTGTACTTCCACATATAAGCTTTTGTAATATTGTTGATCAAATATCCATTTTTTTGAGAAAGATGGGTGTGTTCTCAATGGCCATGACATCCCACGGAGAGGCCCTTGTCAAGCAGTGCTCTTCCTCCTTGCTAAAAGTCACAACCTGTTTCTTCAAAATCAACTCAGTTGGATGATGTGCACTCTCCATAGCCATTGACATAAGGTGTTGGTTACAGTACTCACCAAAGATGGAGAACTCAAAACTTAAATTGTGGACACTCTTGAGCATTGCATCCAGGAGCTCTTTTGTTCCATGGGGCCAGATTAGCCAGATCACTCAGCAGCCTCTGCCTCCTCCATCCTCTCCTCTCTGCTTAGAAGTATTCTGGTCTGTCTGGAGAGAGCTTTGTTAGTTCTGTCAATGATGCTTCTCCAACCATTGTTGCATTTCCATTTTACCTCTTCAAGCATTTTCAGCAGTGATGTGAAATGTTGGTTACATTGGGAAAGTTTCTCAAGCTTTTTGTTCAGGATTGAGTCATTTGGCAAAGTTTCTTGATCTTTTGTGTTTGGGACTCACTTGGCAAATTTTCTCAAGCTTTTTATACAAGACTCATTTTGCAAAGTTTTTCAAGCTTTTGTTCAGGAGTCATTTGGCAAAATTCTCCAACTTTTGTTCAGGACTTGTTTTTGCAAAGTTTCTCAAGCTTGTTATGTTCAGGACTCATTTGGCAAAGTTTCTCTCAAGCCTTTGTTCAGGACTCATTTTGTTAAGTTTTTTGAGCTTTTGGTTCAAGACTCATTTTGCTAAGTTTCTCAAGTTTTTTGTGTTCAAAATTCATCTGGCAAAGTTTCTCAAGCTTTTGTTGAGGACTCATTTTGCAAAGTTTCTCAAGCTTTTTGTTCAGGACTGATTTGGCAAAGTTCTTCAAGTTTTATGCCCACGACTGATTTGGCAAAGTTCTTCAAGCTTTCTGTTCAAGACCGATTTGGCAAATTTCTTCAAGCTTTTCGTTCACGACTGATATGGCAAATGGTAGTATCATCCCCATTGCATGAGAGAAGAAAGTCAAGCATCATCATCCACTTTTACAAAAAACTCCACAACTAGTCCCTCCATTCGAAAACATCTTCAGAACACTAAAGAACTGAAGAAAATTCTCTGTGTGAAATTTTTTGCTTTGTTCAAAACCCTTTTTCGATCAACGTGCATTTCGATCGAATGGGCTTCATTCTCGTCTTGGGAATCATACTTCTCTAGAAGCGAAGAAGCCGAACGCCGTCATCGATTTCAGTCTCATCAGATTCTCTTCCTGCTCATCTTCAGCGAGCTTCAAATTCCATTAGACGAAGACGACCAGAATCCCCGAATTCCAAAAAACTGCAGAAGAGGAAGACCGAAACCCTAATGCGCTGCTTCTCTAGAAATCGTACAAGTGCTCAGGATGATGTCAAGATCCAAGAATGCCTACACGATCTAGAACGGTCACAAGCTGCACGCTCATTTGTCTGGTGCCATTCCCAAAGGAGAAAGGCGCCGAACGAACGAGCCAGAGAGCGATTAGGGTTTCGAGCGCAGGAGCTGCTCGAGCAGCGAGCAGCGTCGTCGTTTTTTTGTTTTCCTCCCATCTTGTCTGAAGCCGCGCAGCAGGAACTTCGGAACTCAGTAGCCACTTCTTCTCTTTTCTGGTCGCAGCTCGATGAAGCTTTTGTGGAGGAGAAGTCGAAGAGTCTTGAAGAGCTGATATAGAGAAGTTCTTTTTTTTTTCCCTTTTGCAGCGGGAGAAGAACAGCAGCTGAAGGGAACTTAGGGGAATTTTGTCGCGAGTTCGTTCGTCATCGTCATCTGGGGGAGAAAAGATGGTGAGATTGACAGCAGATTTGATTCTACGTTCGCCTCAATACTTCAATGCTGTGCGAGAACGTGAGATTGACCTGCGCGGTGAGTTATTCCCTTTCTCTGGAGCTTTTTGCATTTGTGTACACTGCCCTTGAAGAATGCAGGTATGAGAAGTTTAGTTACGAAATCCTTGCGAGTTTCTTTGTCGGCTATCTGAGAGTCATGGTTAGGGTTACAAGCTCTCGACAGGGGGAGCATCGACGAAGACGGCGACGCATCAGAAACGATGCAACAACTGTATTCATGCAGGCTTCTGTCCGCTGTGCTGCAAAGCTGCAAGGAGTAATGCAATGTTGCGCTCATAGTCACGCTTCCAGATTGTCCTCAGACTGTTGTGTGCACAAAAACAATCACACTTTGCAAGTTTCTGTATTGCAGTATACCGAGGGACATTTCTGTAGGATAGTATTGCCATCTGGAGCTCTTATGAAGGTGGTGATTTGCTAAGAAATTTTGTGATAGTGAAACAGGCAACAAGATTGCAGCAGTTGAGAATCTTGGTGCAACGGAGGTATGTAGATCTGTTCCTTCTGATTTCGACCTTTCAGCAGACTGGGTTTTAGAACGCTCACATCCTTGACACATGCCCTGTATGCACTTGTGTTTTGAGCACAAGGTTGAGTTCATGTGTCAATTGAACTTTGCTGAAATTCTTACAGTGCATCCTTGGGGCAATTTCAGAGTCACAGATACATACAGTGCTGACTGAGAGATGAGATGGGAATGATAGCAATAGCTGTTTCAGAAGTTTGAATGTCCAAACTGAGTCATTTGTTCTCTTGGGATTCTCTTTTGTGTTTCACAGGACCAGTATGACTCCATTGATATTTCTGACAATGAAATAGTGAAGCTGGAGAACTTCCCGTATCTGAAACGACTCACCACTCTCCTTGTCAACAACAATAGAATAGCTCGCATCAGCCCCAGTCTTGGAGGTAAACTCTCTTTCTTTTTTCCTCTTTGATTCTTGAACTTATGACAAACCTCACCAGTCTTATTTTCCTTAGCTACCTCTGATGTAGGAATGACAGAGTCCCTGGTGGAGAGCATGCTGCTCAGTTTCAGCAGCATATCTGATCACCACAGTTATGAGTTTTGCTAGCATGTGCAATGAATTCCAGATTGCAGATGTGGATAAGTTACCAAAGGTTTTGACAACTTTTGCTAAGACCATAAATCTTTTGATGGTAGCCATGATTTTCTGAGACAATGTGACCAAGTTGGTTTAACAGATACCCTGACACCAAGATTGGGTTTTCTGACTTCTGTGTATTAAGCTGCAAAGTACCGTGAAGCAAGTGCTAGCTGGCTGCTGAGGGTACATGTCACAGTCTGTTTTGCATCATGCTGAACGCCAATACTGACAATGTGGACTTAATTTGCAGGATAGCATTTGTGTCCCAGACCTGCAATAGGCAAAATGACCTTATATCTTCACCTTGGTAATTTTGTAGAACATGGATTAACGACATCTCCTTCTCTTTTAGGTTTTGTTGAGCTAGTCAGCATTGTGGCCTGGGTCATCCTGCTACTGCTAGTCTTATGACATAATCTTGTGATTTTTGTTAGTACACAAGATTAACCTCCACTAACTACTGAGAGCTAATGACGACAGTGGGGATGTTATGGTAGCTGGTCACCACCATATGTGTTGCTTATGAAGACCTCTGAATGTGTGTGGCTGTCACTCCTGTTCTCAGCTTTACTTTTGTTTTCCTTGTTCTTTAGGGTTTGGTTTCCTCCTTTTCCTGTTTGCTGGTGTGTTGTCAGATATGAAATCTATGATCATATTGTCATCTCATTTCTCAATTTTATTCAGGTTCATGTAAATCATAACTAATCACTAGTTAAGATAGATTCTATCCAGCCTTGGAGTCTGATTTAAGTCTATCTAGGTGCTGAATTTGAAAATTAGAGAACTTCTGGATTCAAAGGCTTAGACCGTGAACCCTTGAACTTCCATGTCCCCCAGTTGGAGAGGTTTGGTGAGGTGCCTGCAATCCCAGAAAATTGTGCACACTCAAATGTGTTAGATGCTACACAATGAAATTTGATTTTCACTCTGTTGGTAGGTTTTGGCATACGAAGCATGCTTCCCATTATTTGTAGGGCTATTTGCTTGAGATCCAATGTGAATGTGTGATTTGAGAACCAAATTGTTGAGGATTATTCAAAGAATCTGAACCTGTGTTCCCTCAAAGAATTTCCAGCACCTCAGTGATGCCCTCGAAATGTGATCGATTGCATGAGGAAAAATGAGGGTGAGGTTTGTAAGAGTTGTTTGTTAATGGGAGGTTGAGAGGCTGTGGTGCTGCAGCAGCATTGCCGAAGCTCGAGACGCTGGTGCTTACAAACAACCGACTAGTGAACCTGGTGGACCTTGATCCCCTTGGGATGCTTGTGAATTTGCAGACATTGTGCCTCCTTGATAACCTCGTTACAAAGAAACCACAATATCGATTCTACCTCATCAACAAGCTTCCCAAGCTTCGCCTTCTTGACTTCAAGAAAGTGAAGCTGAAGGTATGAACTTGCTTGTTTTTCTTCCTTTTGGATCAGTTCCTGGGTTGAGAGTTCAAGGTTTAGGTATCCAATCTGTGTATGCCATCTGAAAACAGAGATTTAAGATACAGTGGTGAGGGTTTATTTGTGGAAGAGTACTAGGGAAAATTTAATGTGAATACTATTCAGTGTGCTAATGTAATGCTTCAGTCAGCTGGAGAGCCCTATTCCTATGTTAGCACTCCCTGTTGCGTCTGGGGACCATCAATTTGCCTTGAAAGCTTCAGCTGAAAGATGATGTGGTGTATCTTAGGAGGATGTAGAAGTTATGAACTCAGTATCCCTTACTGGTGGAGGTCTTCAAGAATTCCCATATTTGCAAGCTCAAGTGAGGGGCTCAACTTCTTCACTCCATTGATAGAGTCTGAGAATTAATTGTGACTGCAGGAAAGGCAAGAGGCCAACCGGCAGTTTGGGTTGCCTGAAAAGGAGAATGCCGCTCCTTCTCCACCCCCGGCCAAAACCTTTGTGCCTGGTGAAGTTGTGGTGGAAGCTAGTCCTGTCCAACCAGAGGAGCCTTCCAGCAAAGGACCCACTCCACAGCAAATCCTTGCAATTAAGGTTTTATTCTGTCCCACCAACTTGTAGGGTAACATGTCATGCAACCAGACAAGCATACCAAGATAGGAATCACTAAGAATGAGAATGAGATCTTACGCAGAATTGATGTCTTTAGCCAGAAACCTGAGAAGCTTCAAGCAGGCAGGCATCTCCAAGAACAAAACAGTCAGTCACAAATCATATGTCCTGCTAAATGGCAAGGTGCAACCATTTCATGCAGGAGGTTAACAAGTGTTTAGTGTTTGCTCTGGTTAATGCAGAAGTATCAATGGTCTACAGGGCATGCATGCTGAATCATTGGTGGTTCCAGGATTCCTGAAAGTGGTGTATCTTGTCCTCCCTCAAACTTCTCTAGTGCCTGTAACTAATCAAGCAAATTCTTTCTTGCGCAGGCTGCCATTGCAAACTCCCAAACTCTTGAAGAAGTTGCCAGGCTTGAAAAGGTGATGCATAATATTTGTGTTTCCCTTTGGCCATGACAATGTCAGATTCTGTCTGCAGAATTTTTGGCTGCTTTGAGGATGCCCTGTACACTCATTTTGCATGCTATAACTGCATGTACAGGCAATAACTGTTTTGTGTTGCTTTGCACCATGTCTTGCTAGCTGGAGACATCATGTTGTAAGGAATTTTGTTTGTATTCAGAAGTTTACAGAATAATATCATCATTTGTTTTAACGTTGACACCTGGTCCTCAAAATGAGTATTTGACAGATATGTGACAAAATCTAGACCTCTGGATGCTTTTGTTTTCCCAGTATGCTGAATGTCCTTCAACCCACATCAATTGAGCCCTGTAAGGGATTTTGGATGTGATTTTTGAAGTGTTGAACAAAGGAGTTTGGTTGCAGGCTCTGAAATCTGGGGAGTTACTGGCAGACTTAAAACAGACCAGAAATGAAGAAGTGCAAATTTCTCCACCAGAAATCAATGGTCCTGAGCCAGAGACTGCTGAGGAATCCAATGAGGCTAGTTCAATGTTAGAGGTGTGACTTCACCTTCCATGATTGGACTAGAGAATCTCTATTTTCTTTGAAAGTGTTGAAAAGCTCTTGACATGTCAAAGGTGTGAGGAGTGTCTGAGCTGATAACATTCACCATGCAATTATCAAACATGCTGACCAAATTACCATACAACAGGACTGTAAATTGTGATACATACACCATAGGGCATGTCATATGTTTTGGCTAGTGGAAAATTGATGGACATGTAAGGACAGTTGTGTGTATTCTTATGTTTTCCTTGAGCTAACTGTTTGCCACAACCATTAACAAAGAGTAGCTTGTTGTTTTTTATGCAGGGCTAAGGACTTGCAGTCGCTTGATGTGTAGAGTGGGAAGGCATGAAATTCTTGTGTGTGGCTGAGCGTACTGTGTTATGTAGTTCCATAGGTGAGTCAACTCTCTTGGAGATTTCACAGAACATTCATAGCTACAGCTCAATAGACATGTGGTAAATGGTTGGGCAACATGCAGACTGACATACCAGAAAGTTTTTGGTAGAATTCAGTTGTGCTCATGATTTTTCACACTCAGTAATGCACCATACTGGTCACAGTGGGAGGATACTGTGAGAACAGATGAATGCAAGCTTTTGTGCTTCACTTTTATCTTTAGTTTAGAGTTCAAAGGGAGTGTGAAGTGCAGTGCAGGATGACCATCGTATTTTGTCAATAGGTAGCATGGTCCCATTAGTTTTCTATGGGAAGTCAAGATTGAACACAAAGAAGGCACATCAGAATCTTCAGCCTTCCAGTTTTGTATGATTTGAGGATATGAGTGGATTTGTGTTGAAAGTGTCTTTACGACTACTGTCCCCCTTGCAGATGCTGTTATTCACCAGTAGTTTTGCTTCTTCTTCTTCTTCTCTTTCTGGTTCCGTTTGTTCATTATCTCATTTCGAAGTTCGCATATATGTGAGAAGGTTTAGTTATATCACAACCACAAATGTCAGAAGTTATGTAGGGGTTGGTTGGCTTAGATTTACATTATATTAATTTGAAATTTCCTTGAATTTCTATAAATTTGTTCCCATTTGTGCACTCTATGGTATTCATCAGTATCCTCCATAGTTTACTATGGAACCCTTACCATTCAATCCTTATTGTCATTGGGTTGTACATATCTGTGATTCTGCAGTGCGCTTATGGGGTGTTCTGTGTTGCTGGTCCTTCCTTATTTTGTAAGTCCTTATCTGGAAGTTTTTCTTTGAGTTTGTGGAAAAGTTTTAACCTTGTGCAGGTTGTCTTAATTGTGGAGATTTCTCGATTCTCATGAGAGTTACTTGTTTTCTTTATACATATTTCTAAATTGAAGTTTATGAAGAATAAATGTTTTTGAAGTTGTTGGAATGTAAAAGCCGCATGTATTCAACATATATTGTTAGTTTCTTAAGCAAATAAGATGAATGTGGAATTGAGGCTAAATAATATAATGCAAAATGCAATTAGTTAGAATTCTGTTATCTTTAAGGTAATCTACTGTATTTCCATGTAAGTATTTACCATTTGTGGGCAGCCTATGGAAGATGATTCTCTGCAATGCTAGCAAAGCCCCATTACCAAAAACAATTTCATAATAAATCTACTTAAAATATGTTAAGGATGAATAGTAGACAATAATGAATTCATCCATCGACATATACAAATGCATCATAATTCCCATTTCCAAAGAAAACTTTCATAATCAATCTACTTAAATGTATGTTCTGGATGAATAAGAGACAATGATGAATTCATCCATTGTACATATACCAATATGTCCATTTCCAAAAAACTTTCATAATCAATCTACCTTAAAGTATGTTATGGATGAATAATACACAATGATGAATTCATCCATCATACATATACAGAATGGACCATTAAGCCCATTACCCAAAAAACATTCACACCTAATCAATCTACTTCAAATATATTGCGGATGAATATTAGAAAATGATGATTTCATCCAATCACACATAAGTTTACAGTGGACCATTACTGAGAGCTAATCTAGACTGCCCTGCCCTGCCCTGCCCAGTACCTGCCCCCAACTGGATGGGACCTGACCGACATTCTTGTCATCTCATTTGAGATGTGGATCTAGGGCTTGGGGATGGGGACATTAGGGCAGAGGATAGAGACGCGTTCTGCAATGCATTTTGTCTTTCCCCTCAGTCTCTTCCCGAAATCCGACACAATCTGCGCGCATTTCTTGCAAACAAATTTGAGAGATCAGGTGTACATCTGGGAGCAGCTCATCATGTTTTTAACAAGGTATTCATTTGCAAGCTTCTTGATCTTCTCCTCTTTTTCTTTTTTCCTTCTCTCTTGTCCCTTTTTCTTGTCACTGCGTTGGTTTTGGACTCATGGATGTAGGGAGTTTTACTAGACCTCTGGAGCAGGAGACGTGGGTCATGGGTGGAAACATGGGATGATTGTGTGTGTGTGTGTGTGTGTGCAGGAGTGAGTATGACAGAGGTGTCAATACATTCTCTCCAGAGGGTCGTCTCTTTCAAGTGGAGTACGCCATTGAAGCCATCAAGGTTAGTGCAAATTCTTCACCTTCATTTAGAAAGATAATTGGATGAATCTCCGCAGTTTTCATTTTAAAGATTGCATGCACTTCGTCACACTTTTTAACCCTGTCAGTATATAGAAAAGGGTTATAGTATTAATGTACTAATAATATACAGAGGGTGTTGAATAGGCTTTTATGTAGGTGTGCAAGAAAAAATGTTATAGCCAATGAAATTGCTGGACTTGGTGATCCCGAATCTTTATTTATTTATAGTTATGTTGTGTGAACTAACAATTAAATATGTAATACAGTTGGGTAGGTTTGTGAGAATATTAGAGGACCAATTGAAATGGTGGACCATTCTTTTCAATGTTCAGCAGAATATGGTTGTGTGTATGTGTCAAGATCTTTTTTCTTCCAGACCAATGGGATTGCTGGATTTGATGGTCTGACTTTTTTTTCTTAGTTATCTTGATCAAAGTAACAGTTCAATGTGTAATAGCTGTTTACAGACTGGGTTCTCGCACATTACTTGTGCACTTTTTTTTCTTTCTAATCTCAAAGTTTTGTAGCTGGCTTGCATTTTCATTTCTAACTGCCTCTTTTTTGGTTGTATGTTATTGTGGATGATTTACAGCTAGGGTCAACGGCAGTAGGGTTGAAGACCAAGCAGGGTGTGGTTCTTGCAGTTGAGAAGCGAATCACTTCGCCTTTATTGGTAGGTTGGTTTCCACTCTGAGGTGCTTTTGCAAATTCAGAAATGACACCTTTTCCTTGTTCTTGTTTCTAACTCATGTTTTCAATGTGTAACTCTTCTTTTGGGCTTTCACAGGAACCCAGCAGCGTGGAGAAAATTATGGAGATAGATGAGCACATTGGATGTGCCATGAGTGGTCTAACTGCAGATGCACGGACCCTTGTGGAACATGGTCGTGTTGAGACTCAGGTTATCATCTTCCTGGTCCATTCTTATTGACCCAAACTTAAGTGTGAAAGTCATGATGTATTTCCACTTACAAGAGTTTTCAGATTCGATCCAATTTGGGCCATCGAGTCCAAAAATGAGCTAAAATGGTTAAGAGATATGTCATGCGCCATGGTCAGTGTGCAGCACTCTGCAATTTTTGCAATGGTGTGCTTTATGCATCTTGAATCTTCTCCATCCATAAACCCTAATATGGTTCAGGAATTCAATCTGGAGTTTTTAGATGTAAGATAGCAGAACCATTGCTGTCTAAATTGAAGACATTAATATGCTGGTGCCAAACACTATTATGCTTGTACATTGTATGTTTCTTCTGACTCTTTTCTTGGTTGCACCATAGCTGTCATGGGTTCTGTCTATGGGCCTTCTGTCATCACAAGGGAAATGGGGTTTAGGTCACACTAAAGCAAGGTATCCATCTCATGAACTATATTTAGGCTCTTTTTCTTGCTCTGGACTGTTGCAGAATCACAGATTCTCTTACAATGAGCCTATGAGTGTGGAGTCAACAACACAAGCTCTGTGTGATTTGGCTCTTCGCTTCGGAGAGGGTGACGAGGAATCTATGGTTTGGGCTCTTCCACTACTCTGTTTACCTGTTTTATTGCCATGTGGATGGAGAGACTAAAAATTGTAGCTGTAGGCTCAATTTTATGCTTGATGCTTTGCTTGATTTCAGGATTTAGACCCCTCAAGGCCCATTCTTGCCATCGTTTGGGTTGGTCCTTTAAGGATTATGAGCTTGAGAGTCTAAATTGAAGGCACATAATATCCCTCCTTTGTTGGTCTGGGTGAGAACCATTGGTGGGCTCATGTAGCATTTGGTTTGACTCATGCTCTTCTTTGCACAGTCACGGCCCTTTGGAGTCTCCCTTTTGATTGCTGGCTATGATGATAATGGACCATGCTTGTAAGCTTCCTCACTTTCCTATTGCTGCTCATACTCTATCATTGTCGTTGGGACATCATGTATGTTATGTTGTACAAATATCTGTACATATTGTTGTGGTTTTATGTGTTACTGTTTAAAGCTTTTTTAGGGGAGGTTTTTGTGTAGCATGTCAATGTTGGTGCATGTTGCTCATTTTGGTTTCCAAGGGTTTTTTTTTGGTTTTATCCTTTCGGGACTGATGAATGAGGTAAAGATCATGTTGCATGTGAGTAGGTATCACACAGATCCATCAGGGACATTTTGGCAGTGCAATGCAAAGGCTATTGGTTCTGGCTCTGAAGGTGCTGATACTGCTCTCCAGGAACATTATGATCTGGTACAACCTCCCTTCCAAACATACCCTTATTTTCCTGGAGTCATTAGTGAAATGTCTTTGAAGTTCTAAGTTAACCTCTGGAGATGGATTTTGTGGTGTCTCAATGAGTATTGTAGGTCTGACCCTTGGAGAATGTAGTAGTCCAGCCATAGAAGAGAGAGAGCTAAATGTTTTGATGGAAAATTGTTTGTCACAATTTGTCCCAGTACTGTATGTTTGGCATTACTAAATTTGCCACTTTCTGGATGAATAAATTCCAGAAAGCTTCTGATTATGTGGATTTCCTGGTGATGTAGAACATAACACTGGAGGAGGCAGAAACACTTGCTCTCTCTACCTTGAAGCAAGTTATGGAGGAGAAGGTAGTAGAAACCACTTTTCAGCTAATTGTTTTCAATCCTTTGACATGTATCTTTTCTCTTTTGTTCCTTTTTCTTGTTTTTTTCTTATTTGTGAATTGATATTCTGTATGGTCATTGATTGACTCAACAGTCTATTGAA
>Ga0116231_10006717_pt1 | contig 21676 bp, 19 predicted proteins | sample S1TSphgellanicum_2_FD_89695 | JGI IMG/M metagenome (GOLD analysis project Ga0116231, IMG submission 89695) | Host-associated microbial communities from peat moss isolated from Minnesota, USA - S1T2_Fd - Sphagnum magellanicum MG | ecosystem: Host-associated > Plants > Peat moss > Unclassified...
CGGATTGCCGTGGGACGCGATCCTGGGGGCGGAAGTCTCGCGTGCCTATAAGCCGACGCCGGAGGCCTATCTGCGGACCGCCGACGTCCTCGGTCTTCCCGCCGCTGAGGTGTGTCTGGTTGCCGCACACAACGACGACCTCGCGGCGGCCCGGGCCTGCGGCTTTCGGACCGCGTTCGTCCCGCGACCTCGGGAACATGGCGCGGGGCAGACCAGCGATCTCGCGCCGGCCCAGGCCTGGGACATCCTCGCCACCGATTTCATCGATCTGGCCCAACGGCTCGACGCCTAGCGTCGCGAGTCCATGGAACTTTGCTTGACAAAGTTATGCCGACCTGTTTACTTTGTGTTGCAAAGTGAAGGGAGTGGTTTCATGCAAGCACGAGTTCCGGCGCCGGTTGCGTCGGCGGATTGGATCGCGTATTTCGAGGCCAATTCGCGAGCGATTCACCGGCCCACGTGGGAGGCCGGCGCCGAGCTCTCCGCCGCGGAGCGGCTCGTGATCGGGTCATCGCTCGCGATCTTCCAGCATGGGGAAGAAGGCAGCGGCCGGACCATCACGCGCTTCGCGTGGCGCTATGCCGAGCGAACCGCCGACTGGGACTACCCGCTCGCGCTGCGGGCGCTCTTCGATGAAGAGGCGCGCCACGCGGCCGATCTCGGCCGCTTTCTGGATCTTGCCCGCATCCCGCGCGTGCGCGCCGACTTCAGCGAGGGCGCGTTCCGATTCTTCCGTCATCGCGTCGGCCTCGACGGAGCGCTCTGCGTGCTCCTCACCGCCGAGTCCATCGCGTGCATCTACTATCGCGCACTCTACAACGCCACCGGCTCGCCGCTCTTGCGCGAGCTCTGCGCGCAGATCTTACGCGATGAAACGCAGCACGTGCGCTTTCAGAGCCAGCGCCTCGCGCTCTTGCGCCGCGAGATGGCCGCGCCGATCGCCGCGCTGCGCCGCGCCATGCATGCCGCCCTGTTCGTCGGCGCAACGCTCCTGGTTGCGCGCCGCCATCATCGCGTGCTCGTCGCCGGACTCGGCGCGCGCCGGTTTCTCTCGCTCTGCCGCATCGAGTGGCGCGTCGTCGATCGCCTGATCCGTGGCGACGATGCGGGGCGTCCGACCCGCCGGCCCGAGCGCGCGAATCGTGAACGAGAACAAGCCCTGCCGGTCGGGCGAGCGGCAGGGCCTGTTCGTCACGGACGTTCGACGTGACGCTTGTGATACTCGCAGTCGTCGATCACGCAGTAGACGCCCGCGCCGAACGGCCGAACGTACGCGGTCAGCGATGCGACGGTACCGCAGCGCGGACATTCCATCCGCGCCAAGCGCCGCGCCCAGAACCCGATCGACGCTCCGGCAAACGACGGGGAATCGAGTTCGTGGGGACCAGCCAGGACGGCCGGGTTAAAACGAATCCAGACGGGTCGTCGTCGAGACGTTCCGGGATTTCTTCGAGGCTTTGTTCTTCGCCATGATGTCCTCCATTCGGCGCGAAAGCAACCGCGCTACCATATCATATCGTGCGTTCGATCGCAATCGCGCGTGCAACAAACGAACCGATTGTGGGAACAGGGTCGTCATGAGCGCGAGCCTGACAACCGAACCCAACGCATCTTCCGAGGTGCCGAAACGTCGTCTCGGCCGGACCGGGGAGCGAGTCTCGCTGGTCGGGATGGGCGGGTTCCACATCGGCCATCCGTACACGCCGGACAACGATGCGATCAAGCTGATCCACGCCGCGATCGATCGCGGCATCACGTTCATGGACAATAGCTGGGATTACAACGCCGGGATGAGCGAACTCAGGATGGGCCGTGCGCTTTCGGTCGACGGCTACCGCGAGCGCGTCTTTCTGATGACGAAGATCGATGGCCGCACCAAGGCGGCGTTCAACGCGCAGCTCGAGGAGTCGATGCATCGACTCTTGACCGATCGGCTCGACCTCGTCCAGTTCCACGAGAACATCCGGCCCGACGATGCGGATCGCATCTTCGCTCCGGGCGGCGCGCTCGAAGCCGCGGTCGCCGCGCGCGATGCGGGCAAGGTCCGCTTCATCGGGTTCACCGGGCACAAAGACCCGGCGTACCATCTCCACATGATCGACCTTGCCGACAAGAACGGCTTCACGTTCGACACGGTGCAGATGCCCATCAACGTCTTCGACGCGCATTACAAGAGCTTCGCGGCGCAGGTCATTCCCGTCGCGCAAGCGCACGACTTGGGGATCCTCGCGATGAAGACCTTCGGCGATGCGAACTTGCTGGAAACCGGCCTCGTCGACCCGATCGCCATGCTGCACTACGGGATGACGCTGCCGACGAGCGTCGTGATCACCGGGATCGACAAGCCGGAGATCCTCGATCAGGCGATCGAAGCGGCAACGACGTTCAAACCGCTCACCGACGCCCAGATCGAAGCGATCCTCGCGAAGACCGCCGAGGCCGCCCGCGATGGGAAACTCGAGCGCTACAAGACCTCGCACTTCTTCGACTCGACCTTCCAGAATCCGAGCTGGCTCGGCTGACCGCACGCGGAAGATGGCCGGGCATGGCGGCCTCATCTTCCGCGGTCGTTCCCGCGTCCGGTCGACGGATGACCGGCGGCAGCGCGCTCGTGCGCCTCGCGTGGCCGGTACTCGCGCGCCGGCGCGGCACCGTCGCGGTCATCGGCGCCTCGATTCTCGTTGCCGGGTCGTTTCAGTTCGTGCCGCCGCTGTTGATGGGGCGTTTCTTGGGCGTGCTCATTCGCGCGGCGCGCGATGGCGCGACCGCCGCGACGCGCGCCGAACTCTCGTGGCTCTTCGCCGCGATCGCGGCGGGCGTATTCACGATCCTCGGCTTTCAATTTCTCGCCAACCGCTGCGGGATGTGGCTCAGCACCATCGTCGGCGTCGAGCTGCGCACGCGCCTGCACCGCGCGCTGCTCGGCATGGACTTCCGCGAACGGCTCGCGCTCGATGCGGGGACGCTGCAAACGCGCATCCTCGCCGACACCGGCGCCGTCGAGGCGTTTTTCTCCGTCTCGCTTCCGACGATCGCGATCCAAACGATCTTCGTCGCCGGTGCGGTGACGCTGCTGGCGCTGCGCGTGCCGTTTCTCGCGCCGCTCGTCGCGCTACCGCTCGCGATCCTCGTCGTTGCCTCGCTCGGGCTCCGGCGGGCGACGGTGCGGCTGATCGAGGAGAGCGCGACCCGCGCGAGCGCCCTCTCGGCGCGCATCGCGGAGCTCGGGCAAGGCGTGCGCGCGATCCGCTTGTTCGGCCGCGAAGCCTACCAGCACGAGCGCTTCACGAACGCGGCCGAAGCCTCGGCCGTGGTGCAGCGGCAGCTCTGGACGTACGCCGGCGGCTACCAGCATCTCTTGATCCTCAACGTCTCGCTGTGTTCGTATCTGCTCTGGTACGTCGGCGGGATGGCGGCGCTCGGGCCGCACGGCCCGATCGCAATCAACGATCTGATCGCGCTCGTGCCGATCGTGCTCTTGCTTTTCCAGCCCGTCTACACGCTCGCGGCGATCCTCGATTCGGTCCCCAAAGCCTGCGCGGCGGCGGAACGCATCGCGGCCGTGATCGATGCGCCGCAAGAAACGGCGCACGGGCGTGCGATCGTGCCGGCCGGCGGGACGCTCGTCTTCGATGCGGTCCGGTTCGGCTACGTCGCCGGTACCGACGTGCTGCACGCGTGTTCGTTTGCGATCGCGCCCGGCGAATTCGTCGCGCTCAGCGGTCCGAGCGGCGCGGGAAAATCGACGATCGTGAACCTCATCGCGCGGCTCTACGAACCGCAGGCGGGGACGATCCGCTGGGGAGCGCTCGCGGCGGATGAGGTGGACCCGCGCGCGTGGCGGCGAGCGATCGGCGTCGTCGCGCAAGAGACGTTTCTCTTCGCGGAGAGCGTGCGCGAGAACATCCGCTGCGGCCGCCCGTGGATTCCGGACGCCGCGATCGAGGCATCGGCGCGCATCGCGCGCGCCGATGCCTTCATCATCGCGTTACCGGCGGGCTACGAGACGGTGCTCGGCGACGGCGGCGGCGATCTCTCGGGTGGTCAGCGTCAGCGCATCGGGATCGCGCGCGCGCTCGCCGGCGATCCGCTGCTGCTCGTCCTCGACGAGCCGACCTCGGCGCTCGATCCCGAAACGGAAGCGGCGTTTCTCGATGCCCTCATGCTCGCGCGCGGCGATCGGACGCTGATCGCGATCGCTCACCGGCCCTCGACGATCGCGCGCGCGGATCGCGTGCTGCACCTCGCCGGTGGGACCGTGCGCGAAACGAGCGCCGTCCGCTAGTCCGCCGGCGGCAGGACGCCGTGGAGCGCATCGAGCGCCGCGCCGACCGTGATCGCCGCCTCCGGATTGCCGTGTTCGCCGATCGCTTTGCGCGAGCGGCCGATCGCGCGCCGGATCGCGCCGCGCTGCGCCTCGTCGGCGATGTGCGGCGCGCGCAACCGGCGCGCAGACGCGATCCAGGTTGCGGGATGATCGTCCGTCGCCGACCAGCGCACGATCCGGCGATGCCAGATCACCGGCGGTGCGACGCCCTCGAGGTGCTCGAGCGCGGCCGCGAACGCGGCGCTGCGGCGCGCGTGCTCCTCATCGCCGTGCTGCGGGTGCACGACGAGATCGTCGAACGCCTTGAGCGCATCGGCGAGCCGCCGCCGCACGACGGCATCCGTGCGAATCGGAAACACGAGCCAGGTCGCGGCGACGGCGCAGAGGGCGCCCGCGAAGATCGCTTCCAGCCGCACGCTCAAGAGCGCGAGTGCGGGCGCATCACCCGTACGCGAAAGCAGCGCCAGAATCAGCGTCGTGCAGGCGGCCCAATACGCGTAGTTGAGATCGCGCAAGAGTATGCCGGCGAAGAGGATCGCGAAGATCGCGCCCGCCTCGAGCGGGCCGCTCGGAAGCCAAAGCGCCGATGCGAGCGCGGCGAGCGCCGTCCCGCCGATCGCACCGCACAAGCGCAGCACCGCCTTATAGACCGCGTCGCCGCGGCCGAGCGCGCCGCTGCACACGATGAACGCCGTCAGCACCGTCCAGCCCCAGTGCCCGGGAAAGATCAGGAACCCCGCGCCGAACGCGAGCGCGATCGCCACCCCCATCTGCGCGGCCATGCGGGTAGAAATCGACGGCCCGGGCCGCTTGGGCCGTGCGGCACGGCCCGCACCCTCGCTGGCCGCCGTCGTTGCGGGCGGCGTATCGCGGACGCGAAACCGGCTCGCGAGCGCACGGCATCCAGACGCGAGCAAGCCGGCGCACGCGATGAGGCCGATCCGCAGGAGCAGATTCGTGTGGTCGCCCGGCCCCGGCCCGGGGACGATCAGAATCGCGATGAGCGGCAGCGCGATCACGCCCCCGAGCGTGCGCAGTCGCCCCTCGAAATTCCGCAGCCACACCGAAAGAAACAGCCCGCCCGTGAACGCGACGGCACCGAGATACCGATTGAGGTGGAACAGGTACGCGACCAGCGCGACCGCGAGCGCGACGACGGGCAGGCTGAGCACCGCGAAGAGCGCGTCCGTTCCGTGCCCGCGTTTTGCGCGCCGCGCCGTGCCGAGCGCGAGAATCGCCGCGAGGATCGCCGGTTGCGGCCCGCTCCCGACAGACACGCACAGCGCGTATTCCACGCAAAAGCTCACCGCGGCCGCGAGCACCGTAACCAGTGCCGCGATCGGCTCTAGGCGCGCGCGCCGAAAGACCGGCACCGTAATCACGCCCGTCCTCTACGACGCGCGAGCTGATTTCTTCGTCTAGGCAAGTCATCCCGAGCATCGTCGAGGGATCGCCGCAGGAGTGGGCGATTGCGACTGCCCCTCGACGTTGCTCGGGGTGACACCGGTCTACATCGCCGGGAGCGGGATCGGGCAGGTTCCGGGGGCGAGGATCGTATCGAGCGTGCTTTGGTCGACGTCCGTCTTGAACGTTGCGTGAAAGCGGTTGACGACGTTGCTCAAGCCGACGATCAGGCACAGATCCATGATCTGCTCGCGACGGAAGTGTTCCGAGAGTTCGGCGAAGAGTGAATCGTCGATCTGGATGTGCAGCGTCGATTGCCGCGCGTAGCGCACGATGACGTCTTCGGAGGGCGTGAAGAGTCCGGCCGGCGGCCGGTCGTCACCGAGATGCGCGAGTTGTTCGTCCGTAATCCCCACGCTCCGACCGAGCATGATATGAGTGGGGATTCAATAGTGACAGTCGTTGGCGACCGTCGCCGTGGTGTAGGCGAGTTCGGTTTCCTTGGGCGTCAGCGACGAGAACCCGGTGCCCGTGCCGTTGTTGTAGACCGCGTTGATGAAGCCCATGAAGCCTTCGAGCGCCGCGGGTTTGTTCGCGAGCGCGCGCAGGACGTTGAGTTTGGGAAAACCCGATTCGGCAATGCGGTCGAGGATGGTGAGAATCGCGGGATCCGTTGCCGGATCGTTCTCGTGTTCGAGCGGTAAGCGTGCCATGGTTTTCGCGTTCGCGCGGGCCGGTGCGCGACGCTCTGTCCATCTGGCTAGGCGCGGGCGCTGCGCTCGGCCTGTGGGCTCCAGATGCGCACGACCTGATAGCGCCGCGCGCTGCGATCGGTGCGCGAGCGGCGCGTGAGGATGTAGGTGTTGGCGGAACTCTCATCACGCAAGAGCGCCATGCCGAGGATCGCGCCGTCGCTGAGCGCGGCCCCGTCGACGGCCGCTTTGCTGCCGGTTTCGAACGCATCGAAGGTGATGATGTCGGTCGTGCGCGCCGCGAACGTCGGATCGCCGCTGGTCGAGACGCAGCGACAAAGCGTCAACCGGGCCGTCTCGTCCTTGTCCGCGCGCGCCGGCTGCACGTCGGGTTCGCCCCAGTCATCACCGAGCGCGGCGAACCCGTCGGCGCCGTCGACCCACAGGAACGCGATCACGCGCAAGCCGTCGCGCGAGGCAAGCACCGTCGCCGAGACGATCTCGCCCTCCGCAAGCACGCGATCGATCCGCGCTTCGGCACCGGCGACGACCGCGGATTGACGATTCGGTTTCGCGGCGAATTCGGCGAGCGCGATCCACGTGTTCGCAACCAGCGTCCGCGCTACCGGAGCGTGCGCCGGGCGTTCGGCGTTCGGAATATCCCACGACCTTCCGGCAGAGTCTGCCAGAACATGGTTTGGCCATCAACGCTCGATTCCATCCAGCGCGTGCGCCGAGCGCCGGCAAGGCTCGCGGTCCGGACTCCGGAATGGTGGCGCATGAAACGTGCACTCGGCTCCGCTTGGTTCGTCGCCGCACTCGCGATCGGCGCCGCCGTCGCGCCCGCAGCCGCCGGCGGGAAGGCAACCCCCGTCCCCGCGCCGGCCGTCAGCGCGGCGCCGAACCTCGACGTTGCGCCGGGCTATTTTCTCGTTCAGGGCAGCCGGATCGTCAGCAAGCCGTTTCAGAACGAACGTGCGTGCCAGAAGGCGCTCAAGGCGATCAAGCAAGACATGCAGCCCGGCAGCGACACCCTCGTGTGCGCCCACCGGCGCCCGTGATCGACGTCCACACGCACCTCCATCCGCCGCGGCTGTTCGCGGCGATCCGGCGCTGGTTTGCGGAGCGCTCGCCGTGGGCGATCGATCATCCCGAAACGCCGGCTGAGATCGCGCGCGTGATGTTCGAACAGGGCGTCGAGGAGTTCGCGTTCTGCAGTTACGCGCACAAGCCCGGCATGGCGCGCGATCTCAACGCCTGGCTCGCGCAAACGGCCCGCGACCTCGGGCCGCGCGCGCACGCGCTCTGCACGGTCCACCTCGACGATCCCGATCCGCTCGGCGATGCGAAAGCGGCGCTCGCCGACGGCTGCATCGGGATGAAGATCCACGAGGACGTGCAGCAACTGCGGATCGACGATCCGCGCTTCGCGCCGGTGCTCGAGCTGCTTGCGGAGCACGAGGCCTTCGTGCTCGTTCACGTCGGGCCGATCCCGTGGGCGACCGATACGAACGACGGCCCGGTGCGGATCGCGCGCGTGCTCGATCGTCATCCGGAGCTGCGGATCACGGTCGCGCACCTCGGCTCACCCGATACGCAAGCCTACTTTGCCCTGGGCCGGACCTATCCGCATCTCTTCACCGACACGACGATGGCGCTGACGCATCCCGATCTGCTCGCGCCGGTGAGCGGCGTCGATCTGGAAGCCGCGCATGCGATGATCCTCTACGGCAGCGATTATCCGAACATCCCCTATCCGTACGCGCGCGAACGCGAGTCGATCGAAGCGCTCGGGCTCAGTGTGGGCGCGCGGCGCGCGATCTTCCGCGAGAACGCGCTGCGGTTCAGCCCGGCGTTCGGCGGAAGGCGATGAACGAGGCCGCGAGTTTCGGTTCGAACTGCGTCCCGGCGCAGCGCGCGATCTCCTCGAGCGCGCGCTCCTCGGAGATCCCCAGGTGATACGGCCGGTCGACCGTCATCGCTGAAAACGCATCGATGATGCTCACCGCCGCCGCAACGGGATGAATCTGCGTGCCGGCGAGCCCGTTGGGATACCCGCCGCCGCCGAAGAACTCGTGATGCTGACCGACGATCGCCGCGGTCGCCGCGAAGCCGGGTTGCGCTCGCAGAATCGCTTCGCCGAACTCCGCGTGGCGCTTCATCGTCGCGTATTCCTCGCGCGAGAGTTTGGCGGGCTTGAGCACGATCGTCTCGGGGATGAGCATCTTTCCGATATCGTGCAGCAGGCTTGCGCGTAAGAATTCGGCGGCGTCCTCGCCGGTGAAACCGGTCTGCGGGAGCCATTCGTGGGCGAGCCGATTGACGTGGATGAGGTGCAGGCGCGAGTAGGGATCCTGCGAGAGCGCGGTATCGAGAATCGGTTCGATGCCGCGGAAGTCGCCGAACGTGCGCAGCTCCTCGACCTCGCGACCGACGTAGATGCCGCCGGCCTGCATCGAAAGCCGCACGCGCAGGTCGGCAAGCGCGAGCAGTGGGGCGCGCAGCCGTCCTTCGCCGGGTGCGACGACGTAGCCGCAGTTGATCGAGATGGGGTAATCGACGTCGCCGGCGCGGTACGAGAGCCCGCTCAGCCGTTCCTCGATCTCGCCGACGATCTGCGCGATCGCCGCGTCGTCGGCGCGCTGCGCGACGACCACGAAATCGTCGCCGCCAAAGCGGCCGACCACCGTATCCGCATCGCGCAACGTGTGCAGCCGCTCGGCGACGAGTGAGAGTACTTCGTCGCCGCGCGAGGAGCCGTGCGTATCGTTGATGCGTCCGAAGTTCGTGATGTCGAAGTTCGCGATCAAGAGCCGATCGTCGCCGATCTCGCTGAGCCGCTCTTCGATCGATTCGAGCACGCGCGAGTGATTGTAGAGGCCGGTCACGGGATCGATGTCGCGCAGGTGTTTGACGCGCTCGAAGAGTTGGTGATTGCGCACCGCGATCGCGAGGTAGCGCGCGATGGCCTCGAGCAGCGTGACGTCGTTTTCGTCGTAGACGAACGCGGCGGTACTCTGCACCGAGAGGACGCCGAGTTTCTCCCCGTGCGCTTCCATCGGCACGAAGATCGCCGAGACCGAATCGTCGGTCCAGGGCTTGTCCTCGTTGATCGGAAAGCGCGGTTTGCCGTCCCAGTCGGAACGCTGCCGGTAGAGGAGCGATTTTCCGGTGCGCAGGGTTTGCCACGAGCGGCTGTCCGGATCGATCGCGCGATCGGGCGGATCGCGCCGAATCTCACCGTGATCGTGGACGTACTCCATACGCAGTATCTCGCCGTCGCGTAGCGCGATGAAGCACACCGACGCGTCGACGAAGCGCGCGAGCATCTCGCACAGATGCTCGAAGAGTTCGCTCGGCTCGCGATCCGCGGCAAGCAGCGCCGCCGCTTCGTTGATCAACGCGCGATCGCGCTGATCCGGCGGGATACGGGTCTCTATTCGAGCCGCCGCGATCCGCAAATAACCTCTCCAGAGCTGAGAGCCGGGCCGTTTACGTTCGGGAAGCCAGCGGAAGGCCCTGCGCGTCGCGCGGCGTTCCGACCAAGAGTGAGGTGAATTCGCCGTAGCTGCGTACGCCGCTGGCGACGCGGTTGGCGCGCAGATAGGTATCGTAGGCGTGCCATTGCAGCGAGAACAGTTGCGGCTGATAGTATCGAAGGAAGCGCGCTTCCGCATTGCGTTCGTCGTCGCGAACCAGTGCCGAGAGCGGGAGATGCGCCGTCACGTCGCCCGGCAGGTAGCCGTAGATCCAGAACAGCCCCGAGTAGCGGATGAGCGGATCGTGGGAACGCAGGCACGTGAGCGCCGCGATCAGGTTCGCATCGCCTTCGGCGGCGAAGCCCGCGACATGCCCCCATTCGTGGGCCAGCGCGAACGGACGCTCGAACGGCAAGAACGCCGAATTGAGGATCGTCTCGTAGGCGAAGGGGTCGAACATCCCGCCGATCCCGGCGATCGCAAACCAGCGATCGAGCAGCAGCGAGGTCTTGGGCCGGCTGGTTCGCACGCGATACGAATCGCCGAGCCGGGCGACGACCGGCAAGAAGTCGGATTCGAGGATGGCCGGATCGACTTCGCCGGCGCGCGCGATCTCGCGATGCGCGGCCGGTGCCGTCGCGTTCAGGTCGCCGGCGATCGTGCGCGCGAAGGCCGCGACCGACGCGTCGGTGACGCGCGCGCCATCGTACGCGATGCGATGCGCGACCGTCACGCGCCGGTAGTTGAGCCCCCACGCGCACTGAAACCAGATGCCCAGCGCGCCGCCGAGCGCGATCAGCGCGAGCGCGATCTCGACGATCGCGAGCCGTCCGCCGCGGCGCGCGCGCCGGATCGCGAAGCCCGCGAAACCGAGCACGATGACGACGATGAGCAGATCGCCGAGCGCGAACGGTAACGCGTTCGCGAGCGGGACGAACGTGCTTGCGAGCGCCGCATAGATGCCGTTCGCGTAGCCGCGCTCGATCCACGCGGGGGCGATCGGCGCCGCGAAGAGCGCGTACGCAAGCGCCGTCGCGAGCAGCGCGACCAGCGCCGCCGTCCGCACGCGAATCACGGGAAGAGGTAGGTCGCGAGCGCGCCGTGCCGGACGAACCCGAGCCGTTCGTAGAGCGCGATCGCCGCGCCGTTGAAATCGTTCACGTAGAGCGAGAGCGTGGGGAAGCGCTCGAGCAGGTGGTGCGCGATCGCGCCGAGCGCCGCCGTCGCATAGCCGCGACCGCGTTCGGATGGCGGCGTCCACACGCCTTGAATTTGCGCCGTGTGCCGCGACCGCGCGCCGACGCTGCATTGGAAGCGTATCCGTCCGTCGACCGTCCACACCCACCAGTTCCCGGCTTCGATCTGGTGCCGCACGCCCGCGATGAACCCGGCGCGCGCGACGCGTGGATCGTACCCGAGCTCGCCGATCATCATCTGCGCCGAGTGTTCGGCGACGAGCTCCGCATCCGCCGCGGTGGCCGGGCGTACGTCCGCCGCGAGCGGCGCACGCGGCTCGCCTTCGAGGACGTAGAGCGGCTGGCAGGCGCGCACGATCGCCGGCGGCGGATGCCAATCGCGCACGCGCTCCCAGAGACGCGAAACGGACGCCACCGGACCGACGAAGCCGCGCAGCCCGCGGTGGCGACGCGTCGCGATCGCGAACGCGTCGATCGTCGCGTCGTCGTCGGCGGCGAGCACGAGCTGCGTGCCGAACGCGACGACGCCGCTCACGGCGCCGTCGGACCGCCGGAAGAGCATCAGCTCGTCGGAAGCATTCGGCCCGTGGCCGCCCTCGAGCAGCCACTGCAGGAACACGTTCTCGTACGGGCGGCGTTCCAGATACGCAATCGCCTCAGCGCGCGAGCGGCGCGTGACGGGTTCGAGCAGCGGCGCTCCTTTAGGAGAGTGGCTGAATGAACGCGGGCTTGGACGTCGGCGCTTTGCTTCCGCCCTCGGGTTCGACGCTCAGCGCCACCGCCGCGAGATTCGCCGCGTCGGCGGGGAGTTGCACGACCGCCGAGCCGGAGGCGTTCGGCGTGAACGTCACGCTCGGCGCAACGGCCTTCGCGCCCTTCGCGAGGGTCCAGGCCTGATAGACTTTGCCCTTCGGCAGCGCCGGCAACGCGCGCAGCGCGAAGTACACGTGGCTGCCGCGCGCGACGACCTCGCCTTCCGCCACCGGATAGCGCTTCGCGTTCGCGGCGAACAGGTCGGCCAGCATGTCGCGTTCGTTCTCGTTCGTGCGCTGCGTCTCGGCGACGCGCGTTTGCATCTGCGCGCTCGTGCGCTGCGCGTTTGCGAGGTCGCTGCGCAGGCGGATGTCTTGCACGGTCGAGACGAGCGCGAAGACGATCGCGGCGGCGGCGACGAGGCTCGAGGCGACGATCAGCCCGCCCGGCGCCGACGCGCGGCGCGCGCCGGCCGGCGAAATCGCCGCCAGCAGCCGCTTCTTCATCCGCGCGGAGCGCAGCGTGTCGACCGGCTCTTCGGCGATCAGGCCGATCGCATCGGCAGCCGGGCGCAGCGCATCGTACTCGGCGCGGCATTCCGCGCACGCCGCGAGGTGGAGCGTAACGATGCGCAATTCGGCGGCCGGCAGCGAACCGAGCGCGGCAACGGCAACCAGATCGAGCATCGCGTCGTGGTCGGAGGCGCCGTTCATCGCGACACCGCCCCATCGAGTTCGGTCCGTAATTTTCGCAGGCCCGTCCGGATCCGGGTCTTGATCGTGCCCAGCGGAATACCGGTGCGCTTGGCGATCTCTTCATGCGTGATGCCGCCGAAGAAGCCCATCTCGATCGGCGCACGCTGTTCGTCCGGCAACGCGGACAGCGCCCGGCGCACGCGCTCGGAATCGAGCCGCGTGAAGACGGTATCGTCGAGCGCGCTGGGCTCGGCGAGATCGGTCGGAATCTCGCTCTCATCGCGGAGCGAGCGGCTGCGCAGTACGTCCAGCGAGCGATTGCGGGCGACGCGTGCGATCCATGCCCCGAAGTTACCGTAGCGGAACGCTTCGGGCGAACTCCAGACTTTCATGAACACACTTTGCGTTAAATCTTCTGCCATAGTTGCATCGCCGAGCATACGAAGGGCAACACCAAACACCAGGCGATGATAAGAATCATAGAGACGCTCGAACGCGACGCCGTCTCGGGCGCGCACTCGTTCCATTAGTCGAGCGCCGTCTTCCATAATTCAGCGGGCTTCGCGTCTCATCGCCTAGGCCCTCGGTAAACAGAACGCCTTGGGAGGCTCGGCGGATGGAGTCGAACGGCAAAGAATTGTTATGAATTCCCTGAGATTGGGCACATGAACGAAGTCGCGGCAGGGACCTTTGCGTTCGTCGGGCTCCTGGGCGTCGCGCTGATCGCCGCGCTGCTCGCGGAGCGCGTGCGCGTCCCGGCGGCGGTCGCGCTCGTCGTGCTCGGCGCACTCGTCGGGGTCATCAAGCCCTTCGCGCTGCCGTTCTCATTCGGTCCCACGCTGCTCTTTGTGTTCCTGCCGCCGCTCATTTTCGAGGCGGCGTGGACGCTGCAGCCGGCGGTGCTGCGCCGGGTGGCGCGACCGATCCTCGCACTCGCGATCCCGGGCGTGCTGGTCACGAGCCTGGTGATCGCGGGCGTGATGACCGCCGCACGCGTGCTGCCGTTCGATCTGGCGTTCCTGCTCGGAGCGATCGTTTCCGCGACCGATCCGGTCGCGGTCATCGCCGTGTTCCGTCGCATGAACGTGCCGATCGCACTCGCGACGCTGGTCGAGGGCGAGTCGCTGCTCAACGACGGCGTCGCGATCGCGCTCTTCAGCATCGCGCTGCGCTTCGCGGATCCGACGACGCCCGATCCGTCGATCGTGCGCGAGATCGCGCATGCGGTCGTCGGCGTCATCGCCGCGGTCGGCATCGGCGTGCTCGGAGCGATCGTGATGGGCACGGTGATCCGCTTCGCGCACACGCGCGGCGCCGAGTTGACCGGCACGATCGTACTCGCCTACGGCACGTATACGGTCGCCGCCGGACTCGACGTCTCGGGCGTGTTCGCGACCGCCGCCGCGGGCATCGCGCTGCGCACGATCAGCGCGCGCATCGTCACGGCGCAATCGCCGGAGGAGATCGATCGCTTCTGGGATGCGATCGCGTACGTCTTCAACGCCGTGTTGTTCCTCGCGACGGGGCTTGCGATCCGGGTGGACCGGATCGTGCACGAGCCGCTGCTCGTGCTCGTCGCGATCGTCGCCGTGCTCACGTCGCGCGGCGTCGTCGCGTACTTCATGCTGCCGCTCTTCGCGAACATGCGCGCGCAGCGCGGCGCGCGCACGACAACGTTCGTGGCCGGTATCCGCGGCGGGCTGGCGCTGGCGCTCGCGCTGGATATGCCGCTGACGGTGCCGCACCGTCCCGAGATCATCGACGCCGTCTTCGCGATCGTTTTCGTTACCCTCGTCTTCCAGGGGCTCGCGATCGAACCGGTGCTGCGACGGCTGGGGTTCGCAGGGCCGGCCCCTTAGGGCGGGAGTTGGATCGGCGGGCCTTCGCCGTCTTCATAGAACCCGGGCGGCTGCGGCGGATCGGGCATCATCGGCCGGTCCGCGTCGCCGTCCAACGGGCGCGGGATGCGGAGTTCCGGTAAGTCCAGCGAGACGGAGTGCTGGGGGCGCCGGCGCGGGCGCAGCGGTTGCGGCGGCTCGGCGAGCTCGATGAGCGGCATCGGCGTGATCTCCGGCGGCGGCGGTGAGGTCCGCGCCGGCGGCGGCGGGGGCGGCGGAGCGGCCGTTGCCGCCGCGGGGGCGGGTTCCGGCGGCGGCGCGGGCGCGGGTGGCGGCGGCGGCGCGGCGGCGGGACGTTCGATCGTCGTCTGCGCGAACGCCCCGTCGCGCGGCAGCCGCAAATCGTCGCGGTCGTACTTCTTGAGGCCGCGAACGATGAAGGCATCGGAGAGGCGGCGCAGGCCGGGGAGCGGCACGCCCTTGACCGGGACCAGCGAGAACATGTCGCGCACGACGTCGCAGGTGCGGGCCGAGGCGACGATCGAGGCGTTGAGGTCGATCGTCGCTTCTTGCAGCCGCCAGGCGTAGAGCGTCTCCGGACCCACGACCGTGAATTCGCGGCGGTCGTTGAAGCCGGCGTCGCCCGCGATCACTTGGCCCGATGAAATGCCGATCCCGATGTGAAACGAGCGCCGGCCCTGGGCCGCCCAGCGTTTGTCCATCGCGTCGACCAGTCGCACGATGTCGAGCGCGGCCTTGAGCGCGTGCTCTTCTTGAAACGGGTCCTCGATCGGGACGCCGAAGACGCCCACGATGCCGTCGCTGAGGAACTTGTCGATCATCCCGCGGCTTTTCTGAATCGACGTCCCGGTCAGCGCGAAGAACTCGTTGAGGTAGCGCAGCGTCTCTTCGGGCGTCAGCGCTTCGCTGAACCCGGCGAAGTTGGCGATCCGGCAGACCAGGATCGTCGCGTGCATGGAGCGGCCCTTGGCGATGCTCGGATCCTTGCGGCGCAAGATCTCGTCGACGACGGCCGGCGTGACGTAGCGCGAGAACAGCGCGCGCACGCGCTCCACCTCGCGACGCTCGGCCCGGTAGCGCCGGAGATAAAAAAGCAGTCCGATCAAAAGGGCGATCAGCGCAACCACGCCGATGAGCGCGACCATAGGACGATCCCCTGCGCCGTCGTACCCTGTTGGTCCTATGGACGATCTGTCATTTCTTCGCCAACGGATCGCCGCATATGCCGACTACGCCCATCGCGACGAGCGGCATCTGGTCGATAAACAAGTCCGCGCGTGGGTCGGTGAAGCGATCGCCGCCGCCCGCGAACGGCTGGCGCCCGAGGGCGCGACGGCGGACCTCGCCGATCGCGTGATCTTCCGCTGCGAATTCTCCGACCAGCACGTGATTCGTGCGGTGGATCACGGTTCGTTCAGCGACGCCCCGACCGTCGACCACATTCACGCCCTCGACCGGGCGCTCGTCGAGAGGGCGGAAGCGGCGGCGGCGGTCGATGCCGCCGGGTTCGACGCGCTCCTGCGTCGGCTCGACGGTCTGCTCGACGAGCGCGCCGCGTTCATCGAATCGACCCCCGCCAAGGGCCCCGGGGTCGTCTAGAAGGGCAGTTTCGGCACCGACGGGAGGCTCGGGACCGGGACGTTCTTGAGGACCGTGTTCTGCAGCTCGGCCATGTTGGTCGGCACGCCCAGTTCGTTGAATTCGTCGATCGCGGCTTGGGTCAGTTTGGTGGTCTGGGCTTGAATGATGCCGTCGACGAGCTTGAGCACGAGCTGCTGGCCGGCTTTCACGAACACGCTCTGGCCGATTTTGTCGCCTTTGGTATAGGTGACTTGGACCGGGAGGTTCGCGTCGCCGAGCTTGTAGACGTTGAGCGTCAGGCTGTCGCCGTCGACGCCGATGTCGCCCTCGGTGCCGCGCACGGCGATGTTGGAGGCGGGCGTCTGGAACGTGTAGTTCGCTTTCGCGCCTTGCGGGTGCTGGACGCTGAAACGCGTCTTGCCTTCGTAGACGATGAATTTCGCGTTCGCGATATCGGTTTGATTGAAGAACACCATCTGGACCCGGGTCTGCGAGGCCATCGTGACGCGCGAGGAATCCGGCAGCGTGATGCGCCCTTGCGAGTCCGCACCGGTCTCGGCGACGTCGGTGTCGGCGAGCACGATGCTCGTCGAGGCGGTCAGCGGCCGCGGCGCGGCGGTCCCGCGTTCGTAGCTGACGCTGCCTTTGATGCTCGTCAGCTGTTTGTCCATGTCGGCGGCGACCGGATGCGGCGCAAACAGCGCGAGCGCGATGGCGGCGGCGGCGATCGCGGGGCGCACGGCCCGGTTCACGCTGCGCAAGATGAAGGTTAGTGCGATCGCCGCGAGCGCGAGCCACGCCGTCCCTTGCGCCGGAGCGCCGAGCAAGAATTTTCCGATTCCGAAGAGCGTGCCGTAGACGAGCGCGAGCGCGGCGATCCAATCGGCGAGTTGCAGGCCGGGGCGGTCGTCGCTCGTCGCGCCGCCGGCGAGCGCGGCGATGCGCTTCCAGCCCGTGCCGGCCGGACGCACGCGAGTAAAGAAGCGCATCAAGGTCTCCTCGGTTTCGGGTTGCGTAGCAAACGTGACGGCGAGCCAAACGACGCTCGTCGCAAGAACCGTGACCAAGAGGCGTTTGGCCGTCGCGTTGGGGTCGTCCCCCGGAAAGACGTTGAGAAGATAGAGCGACGAGCCGACCGTCGCCGAGGCGGCCAGCGCAGAGATCTCGCTCCACGCGCTGATCCGCCACCAATACCAGCGCAGAATCATGACCGGGCCGACGCCCGCCGTGAGCGTGAGCATGTACTTCCACGCATCGCCGACCGAGGTCATGAACTGCGTGACGATCGCGGCGAGCACGACGCATACGATCGTCATCCAACGCGAGACCGTGACGTAGTGCGCTTCGGTATCGTGCGGGCGGAAGAAGCGCCGGTAGAGATCGTTCGTGAAGTACGACGCACCCAGGTTGAGGTGCGTGCCGATCGTCGACATGTAGGCGGCGAGGAAGCCGGCCATCATCAACCCGCGCAGCCAGACCGGCAAGTAGTCGATCAGCGTTTGAACGTAGCCGAGTTCCGCATCCGGTTTCCCATCGCTGCCGACGACGCCGTGCGGGTAGAGCACGAGCGCGCATAGCGCGACGAGGATCCATGGCCACGGCCGCAGCGCGTAGTGCGCGACGTTGAAGAAAAGCGTTGCAAAGATCGAATCTTTTTCGGTCCGCGACGCGAAGATGCGCTGCGCGATGTAGCTCCCGCCGCCGGGTTCGGCGCCGGGGTAAGACGACGCCCACCACGCGACGCCGATGAAGACCAGAAACGTCGTCAGCGGCATCCACGCGGAATCGCCGCCCGGCGCAAACGCGAGCACCGAGCCGCCGCCGCGCGTCGCATCGACCAGCGCGAGCTTCGCGCGCAGCGCGCCGAGCCCGCCGACCGCCGCGACCGCCGCCGCCGCGAGCACGATCGCCATCGACATCTTCACCACGAACTGCAAGAGATCGGTCACGAGCACGGACCAGAAGCCGCCGATCGTCACGTAGATCGCGGTGAGCACGAGGCAAACGAGGATCGCCCAGACCTTGTCGACGTGCAGCGTGAGCGTGAGGATCTTCGCCATCGCGAGGTTCACCCAGCCCATGATGATCGTGTTGACGAGCACGCCTTGAAAAACCGCGCGCACCCCGCGCAGCGCGGTCGCCGCTTTCCCGCCGTAGCGCAGCTCGATGAACTCGACGTCGGTGAGCACGCCCGAGCGCCGCCAGAGCGCCGCAAAGAAAAACACCGTGAGGCAGCCGCTCGCGGCCATGTTCCACCACAGCCAGTTGCCCGCGATGCCGTTGTCGTGCACGAAGCCGGTGACCGCGAGCGGCGTATCGACGGCGAACGTCGTCGCCACCATCGAGGTCCCGGCGAGCCACCACGGCGCGTTGCGCCCCGAGAGAAAGAACTCGCCGACGTTCTTGCCCGTGCGCCGCGCGTAGTACAACCCGATGCCCAGGTTGATCGCGAAGAAAACGATGACGATAGCCCAGTCGATTGCGGTGAGCGCCATGGCCGCCGGTTCGGCCCCGCCCCGGTGCGACCTTGCGACGCAATCGCACGCCGCAGGCGTCGCGAGGGAACGCGCCGCAGAACGTCCGCGTGTTTGCCGTGTTCTTGGCGGCGCTTCTTCCGGTACTCGTGCCCCAACCGAAGTCGGTGACGGCCGTCGCATGTCCGGGCGGCGCCTTCTCGCTTGCACGTCCGATCACCGTCGAAGGGAACTTCGATCCGGGCGGGCTCGAGATCCTCACCCGTCGCTGGACCGAGCTCGGTATCCCTGCGCCGATCGTGCAGCCGTTCAAAGGCATGCGGGCCAGTTCGGCTGACCTCCGTCATCTCAATCGAACCGTGGATTATATCGATCCGCTCCGGGTTCCGACGTATTACACGCTGGATGTCAGCGCGCATCGAATCGAGATTTTCTCGGACGGGATGCGTCGCGGCGAGCTTGGGTATGAAGCAGAGTTTGATGCGCTCGCGACGCTTGCCCAACTTCCGGTCCATACCGCGACGGGATGGGTGCTCCCGTGCGTGCATATCGACGACACGCCCGCCCTCCCGTGGCGGATCGTTTCCGACGATATTTCGCGGGGGCCGTTTCCGACCCAAGCGTTCTTTGAAGCGCGGATTCGCGAACTCGCGGCACTCAAGATCAACGGCTATTCGCCGTATATGGAGCAGGTGTTCGACGATCCGAGACACCCCTACGTGTCGACACCAAACCAGCTCACGGCCGGTGAACTCGCGCATCTCGCGGCGTTTGCGCGCCGCTTCCACGTCGCGTTGATTCCCGAGCAGCAGACCTTCGCGCACATGCACGAAGCGCTCAAATACGAAGCGCTCGCGCCGCTGGCGGAGACACCGCATGGCTATCTCCTCGCACAGAGCGATCCGGCGACCTACGCCTACCTCGATCCCTTGCTCAAGGCCGAGAAAGCCGCCGCGGGTGACGTTCCGTTCTTTCATCTCGGCGTCGACGAGCCGATCGATCTCGGCCGCGGCCGGACGCCGCGCACGCCGGGGGCGATCGCCGATCATATCCGTCACGTCGCTTCGGATGTTGCGAGCGCTTCGACGCAGCCGGTGATTTGGGACGACGCGATTCAGAGCGATCCATCGATCCTCACGCTGATTCCGAAGAACGTGGTGATCGCGACGTTCCATTACGGCGCGGAGAAATCGTTCGCGAAGTATATCGCGACGGTCAAGAACGCGGGATTCGATCAATTCGTGTCACCCGGTGCCAACAACTGGAATGAGATTTTCCCCGATCTGGACGTCGCCTATGCGAACGAAGCGCAGTTCGTTGCCGACGGCAAGGCGGCGAATGTCCTCGGAATGTTCGAAACGGTTTGGCACGACGACGGCGAGACGCTCTACAACGCGACCTGGGCGCCCGTCGCGTTCGCCGCCGCAACCGCATGGCAGGCGGGTCCGGTCGATCGCTCGACCTGGCACCGGGATTTTGCGCGCGCGTTCTTCGGAACGGACGATCCGGGTTTCGCGCGGGATCTCGATTCGCTCGCCGCGATCCGGACGCTCTTGCACACCAAGCCCAGCGGTGACCCCAGCGATTATCTGTTCTGGGCCGATCCCTTCGATGCGGCGATCGTCGCGCGCACGCCGGCACCGGTTCTCACGTCGATACGAACGAGCGCCGAAGCCGTGATGACGCACTTGAGCACCGTTGTGCCGCCGATGCATGCGGAGGCCGCCCGCGTCATGTTGCTGGCGGCGCGGCGCTACGACGATCTCGGCCGGCGCTTTCAGATCGGGAGTGAGGTACGTGCGCTTTACGCCGACGCGCAAACCCACGCCGCGACGCACGAGGACATGATCGTCTATCGCGATCTCAATATGGCGAAGTACTTCTGCTGGGAACTTCGCGACGAGCTGACGGCGCTCGAACCCGACTATGTCGCCGCGTGGACGGCGGAGAGCACGCGGCCGGGGCTCGACCGGATCCTCGTGCGTTACCATCGTGGCGAAGCGCGCGCGCAGGCGATCGCGGACCGGCTCGACGCGGTCGAGCGCGAGGATTATCTGCGCGGGCACGCGCTGCCGGCGTTCGACGAGGTGCTCGCATCGGCGCGTTAGCCGGCGTCGCGATCGTCGTTCTGTTTCTCGCGCTCGCGGCGGCGATGATCGCGCGCAAGCTCCCCGCGCTGCTCGCCATCCCGATCTTGGCGCTGGGCATCGCGGCGCTCGCGGGCGCGGGCTTCGCCGGGATCGGCACCGTGCTCGGCAGCGGCTCGGTGCTGCTCGCGCCGACGATCGTCACGCTTGTGTTCGGCGCGTGGCTCAGCCGGGTGGTGCTCTCGACCGGGATCGCCGAGTCGATCGTAACGTTCGCGGCGGAGTTCGGCGGCGACCGGCCGATGGTCGTCGCGCTGGTGCTCTGCGCCGCGGTCGCGCTGCTGTTCACGTCGGTCACGGGACTGGGCGCGATCATTATGATCGGGACGATCGTCTTGCCGGTGATGATGACGGTCGGCGTTCCGCGCGCGACCGCGGCGACGCTGTTTCTGCTCGCGTTCGGCATCGGCTACATCTTCAACCTCGCCCAGTGGACGTTCTACCGCCAGCTCTTCGGCGTCGATCAAAGCACGTTCGGCGCGTACGTGTGGGTGCTGGCCGGGATCAACGTCGCGGTGCTGCTCGTGTATGCGATCGTGCGCGGGCGCGTGACGCGCGATTACGCGACCTTCGCGATCGCCGCCCCACCGCAGCCGAAGCGGCGCGTTCCCCCGCTCGCGCTCGTCACGCCGATCCTGCCGCTCGTGCTCTACAAAGCGGTCGGGCTCGATGCGCTCGCGTCGTTCGCGATCGCGGCGCTCTACGGGACGCTGATCGCGAAGCCGCGCGATGCCGTGCAAACGCTCATGGCGGCGCTGATCCGCGGCGTCGAAGACGTCGCGCCGGCGCTCGTGCTGATGATCGGCATCGGGATGCTGCTCGCGGCGGCGAGGCTTCCCGCCGTGCAGGCGGCGGTCACGCCGCTCGTCGCCGCCGCCGCGCCGCGCTCGCCGCTCGCCTACGTCGTCGTCTTCGGTCTCTTGAGCCCGCTCGCGCTCTATCGCGGACCGCTGAACATCTACGGCGTCGGCGTGGGTGTGTTCACGGTGCTGGCTACCATGCACGTCGTTCCCGCGGCGGCGCTCGTCGCGGCGGTGATGGCCGTCGTCCAGGTGCAGAACGTTTGCGA
>Ga0116231_10006720_pt1 | contig 21663 bp, 19 predicted proteins | sample S1TSphgellanicum_2_FD_89695 | JGI IMG/M metagenome (GOLD analysis project Ga0116231, IMG submission 89695) | Host-associated microbial communities from peat moss isolated from Minnesota, USA - S1T2_Fd - Sphagnum magellanicum MG | ecosystem: Host-associated > Plants > Peat moss > Unclassified...
CAAGGCCCCCACAGAAAGAAGAAAAAGCCAGGGCCACTCTGAGGGCTTGACCCGGTGTAAAACCCTATCAGCTTTTACAATCTTGCTTGCTATAACTCCATTTGAGCTGATGAGCTTTGATTCAGAGGTACCCAATCTGCCCGCCCCACCACACAAAAAGAGAAAAAGAAAATTGTTGAAAAGAATTTTTTCTGAAGGGTGGTACAAGGACGTGCAGATTTTACTATGATCTAGACTGGTGTTCATTTGAGCGAGCTTGTTGAGCTTTTTCACTACAATAGATGATGTCTCCTCAGACAAAATGCCGTTCCAGCTTGTGTCATGAATATATTATTACTATTGTTGCAGTGATGATCAAGATCAGTATTTAAAAATACGTACATGGTAATATTATGAGGAATTTGTTGTAGAACTTAACTTTTTCATGTTGCCTCTTGACTAGAACACCAGCAGCTGAGATACTCTTTTGATTTGTTTTCCCCTCCAGATTTGCAGTCTGGGGAATTGAGATCATCACCAGCAGGTTTCTATCAGAGATTCTAGTGGATCTTGTAATACGAGTGAGAACTGAGCACCAGAATTGGTTGGTTGGTTTGTTTGGTTGTTTTCATGGTGAGGGCATGTTACACTTAGTAGGAGGATCTTTGGTGTTGTTTTAAGGAGGTAACAATCAGAGCAACCTGGCTGCAGTTTGTATAGCACACAAGAATTATGATGATGCTAGTGGTGATCGTGAGTTTGGCAGTTTTTGCATGCAGAGGACTAGTGCTAGCCCTACCCTTTCCTGCACCTGATTTCAACAACTGTAATAACTACCAAGGATGTTGCCCAGCTCCCTATAATGGGACGATCAGCGAGAAGCTCTATGTCTTTGATAGAAAGCTTCCCATGGCGTACCAGGCCAGCTGCTTACCTCTTGGACGATGCTTACATTGCCAAGTATCAAAGGGCATACCGGCTTCTGAAAGCAATACCAGACTCAGATCCGCGATCATGGAAGAATCAAGCTAAACTCCATTGTGCGTATTGCAACGCAGCTTTCAACTTTGATGTCTTGAAGAGTAGCGGTAGGAGTAGTACAATGAGAGGTTTGAGGTTCACTATGGGTGGATGTTTTTCCCATGGCATCGATTCTTCCTCTACTTTCACGAGCGCATACTGGCAAAGCTTTTGGGCGACGACGACACATTTGCTTTACCTTTTTGGAATTGGGATAATCAATCACCGGATCCACCACTTGCGGATGTGATCCCTCTTGCATTTGCGAATCCCATGTACGACAACAAAGTTCCTTCATCATTGTATGATGAGAGGCGAAGCCGATCCACAAAATGGCCGAATCTGATCGACCTTCAAGTGGCGTTGGAGTGTGCAAACCAAACCCTACAACTCCAAACTTCTTTGCGGCAATGGAACAACCGTCTCATGTACAATCAACTCGTCACGGCTGCACCCATCAGTCGTCTGTTCTTCGGAGAGTCCTACCTGCTGGGAAGTGCGCCTGGCAGAGGAGCAGGAACTGTGGCTCTGTACATCTATGGACTTCAAACCCTAATGCAACCATCCCGTTTACTGACATGGGTGATTTGCAGTATGCTGCATTGGATCCCCTCTTCTAGGCACATCATGGCAACATCGATCGCTTGTGGGAGGTTTGGAAGTCGTTGCCAGGAGGCAGTCGCAAGGACCTCAGCCAAGCTGATTTCCTCAACACACAATTCCTGTTTTATGACGAAAATGCCGCTTTGGTGAAGGTCCAAATCTCACAAGCGTTGAACATCAACAACTTCAGGTCAGGACTCCAAATACTCCCATCACTTTCAGCTCTCTTTGTTCGCACCTTCTCTTGGTGAAAAAAACAAGCAGCTAAAAGTACGAGTGTAGGAGAAGGTTTCCGATATAGAGGGCCAGCCTCTTGCACCCTTTTACACCTTGGTGCTGTTCTTATGTCACCTCGTTCTGTTCGTGTGCTGCTCTAAACACCTACACTACTTGCACATGGAAAACCACACACATGGTAAGCTTCAGCACTTAGACTTACCTCATTACCTTGGGCTAACCCCAACCTCTAAATGGGTGGGACTAATACCCACTGTGGACTTCCCAAGTGATCCAAGCCTTGTCAGTTGGGATTACCATTTCTCATGTTCCAGCCTAACCATAGACTTCACCTAGTTCAAGGACTTAGTGCACCAGGGCATTGGCCCTGAGCCCCCTTCCTTGAACCCTCATTCACCAGCACCTATGCGGCTCACAAATATGTCAAATTGAGAATTGAACCCAACCCAACACTTAGACTCATAACCCAAGTCTGCCATAGGGGCTGCCCCATGGTGGTCTGAACTTGGTCCCTAACTAGGCAAACCCCCACACTAGAGGGTTCGCCTAGAAGGGCATGTCATTCTCCCCCACTTTAGAGATGTCAATGTCCATGTTGACGTTTTTTCGAGGTGATCGCCCTAGGTGCTTCTGCCCTCTTTTCTCTTGACCCCATCTCGAATTAATTACTTCTTAATCAAAATAACCCATTCACAATGTGTCTTTGTGTTCTCAACATTGGAGGTTTTCCTAGTTGTGTTCTCGTTTTCACCCAATGTACTAACTTACCGTCTTCCATCAAAATTTTCCTTGTTCGACCATCATTTCTTTTTATCTCCGAAATTCATTTTGAGTTTTCAATTTAGGAGTTTTGATCACCACCCTGGACGAAGGTTGCAAACAATGTTGGACCGGGCTCTATGGTCCAAATCCCCTTTACCCAACTAGGACATGAGTTGCAAGTTCATGCGCAAGAAGTTTGACTTCTCCACTTAATGAGATGCCATTTTTTTCACATGCACCACCACCTCAATTTCACCTAATGGGGCCTTGAAGTTTTTTGATTTGAGTTGAATTCCAAGTCCATTTTTGTTGGTTACCATTTCCTCGACTATCCCAGCCACTAGCTCCCCATGAACCTTAACCTTTTCGCACCTGACCACACTCACAAAAACCTTTAACCCTCGTTAATGAATAGTTAATTTTGTGGGTGTTTTCCCCCATTTTAGAGGTTGATGTCCTCATCAACATTTAGGCTGCCTACAAGAGGGTTTTTCTTTTTCTTTCGAATCTTCTTCACTCTAAATTTGTGACCCCTTTCCTACTCAAACTTGTTTATCATTTTTGGCAAACAGTCTAATTGAACAAGCTTCATCCATATTGCTTCCTTGCGATGGCAACCCTGATATTTCACTAGATATTCCTTGCCTCTAAGGTGTGTTTGCCTTGCATGGAATATGCCTTTGATTTTAACAATTAGCTTGGGTTCAATGGCATCCACTTTTGGTTACAGCTTTTGTTTCCGGTTTTGCCTTTGATCATGAATTTGAATTTTGAAACATGAAATGTTAAATGTGCCACAAAATTAATTGACAATTTTAGGGTGTACACGTTGAGATGTGGCTTATGCAAAATCTCATAAGGTCCCACATATTTGGCAATGAAATGTGGGGCAAGTCCATTGGGCATTTAAAAATCCCAGATGTTCAGCCACACGTGTTGCCCAACCTTAAATTCAACATACCTTCATGTTTTGTTAACATGCTTTTCATACCATTTTTGAGCCTGCTCCAAAAGTTTCTTAGCTTGGGCTTATTTTTCCCCACGCCCTTTCACCATCTCCACAACTTCCTTGGAATGATCTATATGTCCCATGGGAATGGTTAAGTTCATCGGTTTCCTAGCTTCCTTTCCCAACACTAACTCAAACAAAGCTATTTTTATCATCGAATGCAATGTGGAGTTATAACAAAATTCCACCATCTAGGCACTCCACTAGGCCCAGATGTTCATTCCAATCCTTTTTATCGACACTAACATAATTTACAAGATATTAGTTTAACACCCCATTGACCTTTTTTGTTTGGCCATCGGTTTATGGGTGGAATGTCGTACTGAACGATAATTTTATCCCCACCTTTCAAAAAAAATGTTTCTAGAAGCCCATTGTAAACTTGGCATCTTCATCACTAACAATAAATTGCAACATCCTGTCGTGCTTGACCCACATATCAAAGAATAACTTAGCTGAATCAAAATTTGTTATGATTGTTTTAGTTAAAGCCATTTTTGCCAACGTGGAGAATCGATCGACTACCATGAGAATTAACGCAACCCCAGGCTCCTTAATGGACTCAAATGTGAGTCCAAACCGAAAAAAATAGCGGAAAATCAAGGAGTTGAAGCATGCTCCTTGGTTCGCAACACTTTGAGGGGTAGAGGGGCGTGCTGGAGCTTCGGGATGGGACTAGGAAGAGTGACAAACATCAACTGCTCACATGGACCTGCACAAAACTAACACAAGGTGGTTAGTGCACAATTTGAACACTTTTGGTGTTAGGATGAGCCACGGGCAAATTTAGATTCACAAGACTCATCACGGCCCGAACTTGGGGGAAGCCACCACCTTCCCCCTTATAATATACTTTGTGCCTCTCCACGAGGCCCACATGCAAATGACTTTTGTCCCATGACTCCCAAGTGGGGGTCCCGAGATTGCTAAAGTCGAGACTCTCGCAACTTTGAAACCCCATAACTCTGTGTGCAAACCTTTGAAAGAGATGAGGTTTAAAGCAAAGTTGTAGCCCTCGTTGAGAGCTTTCCAACTATGTCGCACACCACCTACATGCAAGGAAATCGAGTTGATTCCCAACTTTTAATGGTCGGAAGTCAAACTGTCAATTTGACTCCCGGCCTTTCTTTTGGCCATAACTTGTGTTTTAGATGTTCAAATGGGTGCTGCAAACCCATTTTAGACATCTACGTTTCATTAGATTTCCAATGATATAAAGAACTCCTTGAGCCATTGGGTTTTGACCGTTGCAATCACTCTTTGAACATTCGAAAGTCCATCGGGACTCCAACTCCCAACATGGGAATTCACTTGGGAGTGTGAGAGTTCCTTCCCTCACTCTTTTGCACTCTCGGAGCATGAGAATGCAACCCGGAGATTTAATCTTGGCCCGCACCTTTGCAAGCCCTTTGCCTTGGTCACGAGCCCAAGGCTAAGGTCGCAATAAGAATGGCGTCCATCCCATTCAGATAGTTGGGTCATGAAGTCCATGGACACACTTTCCCATGGCTTGTTCAAGATTGGTAAAGGTCTATATAACTCATATTTCTTCTTATATATAGATTTCGTGTTTTGACACTTGACATAAGTGCGCACAAAATGTTCCACATCTTGCTTCATTTTGGGCCAATAGAATCTCTTTCCTATGGCCACCCTTGTGGTTCTTTCACCACAATGCCTGCCATGGGAACATCATGCTCCTATTGCATGATTCTTGTGTGTAACTTTCCTATTGGCACATAGATTCTAGATTACTTCCATTGGGCAATCCTTCCTCTAAGGTGATGCCTTTCACCTTCCAATATCCAACAAGTAGGTTTCCTTTATCTTTCGTTTTAGGCTACTTTCGCCTTAGAAGATGGCCCTTAGTGCATGGGTATTGGTTGAAGGTTTTCCCAATTGAAATTCTTCTTTTCTACTTAGTACATCGAAGACTACATTATCCTATCCTGGCTTGTGGATTAACTCCACATCTAACAGTGTGAATGTGTCATGCCATCTTAACTATTTCATTAAGGTTTTTGGTTGTGTTTCAAAATACCACAAGGAAATGTTGTCCATGTAGACCTTAGTTTTATGTGTTCCTAAATAATGTTGCCATGATTTTAAGCAACACACGACGACATACAACTCCTTCTCATGAGTTGGCCATCATACTTGGGCCCCACATAGCTTCTTGCTCTTAAAGGCAATCATGTGTCCATCTTGCATGAGCACCCCACCAATGGCAAATTCATTTGCATCAGTGTGGACTTCAAATGGGTTAGTGAAATCTAGGAATTTTAACACAAGGGTGGACGAAAGTTTACTCTTTAAATCCTCAAATACTTTCTGTTGTTCCTTCTTCCATTTGAAGGATAACTCCTTTTAAGGAGATCCAAAAGTGGTTTCGTGAATTGTGAAAAACCTTTATAAACTTCTGGTAAAAGTTAGCTAGGCCCAAGAAGGATCAAATTCCTTTGACCATGAATGGCCTTTTCCAATCTCATATGGCTTCCAACTTCTTAGGATCATGTCTCACCCCTTCCCATGACAAGATATTCCCTAGGAAGTCCATCTCTTTCTAAGCAAATTCACCTTTCGCCTTGCTGGCAAAAAATTGTTTTTTTGGAGCTTACTCAAAACATATTCTAAATGGTTCACATGTTCTTCCATTGTCTTGGAATACACCAATATAAATGATCACAAACTCATTCAACTTTTCATGGAAAATGAAATTCATGAAGGTCATGAATGTCAACAAAACATTACACAACCTGAATGGCATCACCGAGAATTCATAGGGGGCATACTTGGTCCTCATTGCCGTTTTTTCTACGTCTTCATCCACAATGCGAATTTGGTAGTACCCTGACTTAAAATCAATTCGGTTGAAGTACTTGGCCCCATTGAATCAATCCAATAGATCATCAATGCGAGGCAAAAAATAGTTTTTTTTATTGTTATTTTATTCAAAGCACAATAATCAATGCACATTCTCAATTTGCCATCCTTTTTATCCACAAACAAAATAAGCACCCCTTATGGCGATTTTGTTCTACTGAATATACCTTTGACTCAAAAGCTTGTTTAATTATTTCTTGAACTTTTCCAATTCCTTTTGGTTTAACCTATAAGATGCCTTGGACAATATAATCAATCCAAACACCACCACTATCTTATGGTCAACTTCTTTATAAGGTAGAAGGGCATCGAGGAATGCATTTATTAGAACCTCCAAAAATTTATTGAATGAATCCAAAATACAAGCAGGGGGTTGCCTCGCCCCTTGTGGCTTAAGCTCCCCTTGGGAGACTTTCAAATACATTAAAACTAAAAAACTAAACGATTATAACTCACTGACCAAAGTAACCAAGTTCACTCCCATTTTTGCTAATGCAAAATTATAATCCACATCTAAGTTCACTAATTTAAAGCCACACTTGGCACAAACTTTCAACTTACCTCCATTGTGGAAGATGTTTACTTTGTAAGCATCCAGAAATGTGTTTCCTATAATTACATCAAAATTATTCAAATCACACAGGGTGAAATTCTCAAAAAATTGAACTAAAGATTGATATTCCAAAAATGTGTTAAAGGTGTTAAGAAATTGAACTAAGGGTGTTAAAGGTTCTCTAAACTATCTTTTGCACCCAAAGCTTGAATCCATGCAAGAATATTAACTTCCAAGTGTCTTCATTTTTCAAGGGGACCACAGTCAACATGCACTGAACATGAAGGGTTTTGTGCTATTGGGTACTTACATAACTGTCGGTTGTTAGAATGTCCAAAGGAGCAATGTCAATTCCATTAGTAACAAAGGTGGCATGGGAAAAAACATAGGTGTTCGTTGAAATGTTTTGAAAGAGAAACATAGTGGAGTGGAAAGGAGATGGCATTAATTTGGTGAAGTAGAGAACCTCCATCTCAATTGTGTTTAGGACAACAAATCAAATCAATTGCGGACCTATTGATATTAAATAGTGTATAAGTTGTGTGGAGAAGTTGATTGCTTTAGTGAGCTTCTCATTCCCCCCACCACCCCCAAATGAAAATCAAAAAAGAAAAAACTACAACAATAAGTCATGCCAAATTGTTCTATATTTTGGCCAATAAAAAAGTTGCTACAAACTATAGACCTTTGTCCCCCAATTGTCAAAAAAAGAAAGGAGGAAAAAGTCTTGGACATAGGTGGCCAACAAGCCCCTATTGTCCCCTTGGGTGAACTCCAAGAGCTCCATGCCATCTTGAAGGACCAAGTGGTGCAACATGAACCTCTTGTCTAGTCACAACTTGAACTCTTCCCTAATGAAGGTTTTAAAGTCAAATGTCTCTTGCTTCTAGGACATCCACCATTCCCACTCGTGCTCCTTCAATAAGGTTTGAACAAAATGAATTCGCTCCTTGTCAATTTTAAGGCATTGGGTTTTCATCTATGCCTCCACTTGGTGCAACCATGGGCGCACCCATTTGGTTTTGGTCTCCTTCCCCACATCTAATGACCTTGCTTTGATGGTTGCCTTGGTAGAACCCCCACTTGGGGCATTGCTTATGGCATCCAAATTTTCCACAATGTCGTTCATTAGCTTGGTTGTTTCTTGATTTTGTGTTATTGTTTCCCCTTTTTGGACCACAAACACAAAAAAGGCGTCCATAAGAGCCAAAAACTCTTTGGACGAACTCCCCACCCTTGGGCCTTCCTCTTCGTGCTTTTCAAGAGATTTGTCCACAATCGGATGTTCAAAAGCTTGTTTACCCCTTTTTGCTTTGGCACCCCCAAAGGGCCAATCAAGCAATTCACATGTCCACTGGACTCCAAGGAGTGGAAATCAAAATGTTCTTCGAACTCCATAATTGGTTTTAAAACTTTTTCTTTCCCCTTTTGTTTTTGAGGAATTATGGGAGTTTTCATAGGTGAACCCATGCTCACCTCATCCACTCCCTTCCCTTGTCAAGCAAGGGAAGGAGTTCTCTCACGGGCTTTGCTTGGACCCACCTCATCCTTCCCTGTCTTCTTCTTTTTACATTTTCGTGGAGCAGGTTCAATAGCCTCCTCCACCAAGTCCCTTAGACTTTGGACCTCTTCAACATGAAGTTCCCCGTCAACCATGGTCTAGGCTACAATTATCAACTTTTCCACAACAACAACCTTCTACTTTTCCTTTTTGGTTTCATACTTCTTCTTGGCCTTGGGTTCCACCACAACCTATGTGTTGGGTAGCGGATCATTTGAGGCCATTTATCTTCAAACATTCAACTCCTTGAATGCTTTAGAAAAATTCGCACTTGACCTTAGGAACCTATTCTGATACGAATTCTCACACCTTTTTACACCTTGGCATTGTTCTTATGTCACCCTATTTCGTTCACATGTTGTTCTAAACATCTATGCTACTTGCACAAGGAAAACCACACACTTGGTAAGTTTCGGCACTTAGACTTACCTTGCTACCTTGGGCTAATTTCGACCTCTAGATGGGTGGGACTAATACCCATTGTGGACTTCCCAAACAGTCCAAGGCCTTGTTGCTTCAAATTACCATTTCCCGTCTTTTGATTTAATTATAGACTTCGCTGAATTTAAGGACTTAATGAACCAGGGCCAATGCCCCAAGCCCCCTTCCTCAAACCCTAACTCACCAACACCTATGCGGCTCGTGAATGTCAAATCTAGAGTTGAACCCAGCCCAACACTTAGACTCATAATCCAAGTCAACCACGGGGGTCGCCGCATGGTGGTTCAGACTTGGGCCCCAACTAGGTGAGCCCCCACACTAGAGGGTCCACCTAGAAGAGCATATCACAGCCTCCAAGAGGCCCTATGGGATTTTCGGAATTGCAGTCCCATTCTAAGGTTTGGTGGGGGGGGGGCAAATGCCTTATATCCAAAACCTTTCCCAAAATAGCAACCTTTGAGAGGGGCCAAAAATCCGGAAAGCTCTATATCCAGAACCTTTCCCAAAATAGCAACCTCGAGGAAGGGCCAAAAATCTCGAAAACCCTAATCCATAACCTTTCCCAAAATAGCAACCTTGGGGAGGAGCCAAAATCCCAAAAGCCCTATATCCACAACCATTCCCAAAATAGCAGCCTCGGGGAGGAGCCAAAATCCCAAAAGCCCTATATCCACAACCATTCCCAAAATAGCAGCCTGGGGGAGGAGCCAAAATCCCAAAAGCCCTATATCCACAACCATTCCCAAAATAGCAGCCTTGAGGAGGGGCCAAAGTCCCAAAAGCCCTATATCCACAACCTTTCCAATAAAAAAATTGGTGGAAACCTCATATTCAAGCCAATGCACTTGTAGAACAGTGGTTCTCAAAGCAAAGGGTAGGCAGGTACTACGAGCCCTTTGTCCTACGCATCTGTCTAGAAGGATGTGTGGTTCACTGTTTTCACTAAATGTTCCTATCTCTCTACAAGATTGTGTGAGCATCTTTGTTATGGGTGTTATTCTGTCGTGCGACCCGGTGGCTTATGTGTGACCATCATTACTATCAAGCCCACGCCTACATGGCGTGAACTCTGGTTGAATTCGGGTTTTAAATCTCGCTGCTGAGATGCAGGTATCCAGTAATTGATAACATTTCTCTATCCTATAGTTTGGTGGAACATTATTATGTCTCCCCATTTTTGCAAAAAGACAAATTATCTAAAATGTTGAAAAGTCTCATTATGATAGAGGTTCAAAGTCTAAAGAGAGCTTTGAAGTTTGGCACAAAGAGCATCTCCACCCCAAAACTGTAAACAACTCCTTTATTTTAAAATAAAATAGTGGTTAATGATAGTTGTCCCCACCCACAAACATCATAAAAGTACCCTTTCAACACTCAAAGACCATTTATGTCTTTACATCTGGACAAGTAATAGTCACTGTCCAAATTCATGGTAGAAAAAAGACTTTAATGGGGTTCAAATGACCACTGCAAAATAGACATCAAAACAGGAGCGCACCAGGATTCACGCTATCCTGATGCAAGATTTAATGAAAAGGGGTGTTTGCAGTCGTGGGGTGGAGATGCTCTAAGCAAGTTGTAACATAATTTTTGCTTGATGTAAATCATTAATTGCATACTTTTGACATAATTTGTGTTGTAGTTTTTGTCACTACCCATCAATTGAAAATTGAAGAAACTACTATTCAAACCCCCAACCCCCAACCCACAATTGAGTTTTTTATTATGGAACTAAATTCTTATTTTTATTGGGTTGTCCATTTTGTTTGTTAGATACAACTAAGAGGTTGTCCCCAACTCATGGATCCATGAAGGCTCAGATACAGCTTCTGCACCGTGTTTTCCAGCTTCAACATCAGAAATCAATGAAATGATCCTCAACACACCTCCATTAAGCACAAAGAACTTCACCACTTTTGAAAGTTCAAGCATCACTTTTCATGTGTAAAGACCTCTCAAAAAGCAACTTCACAATGAAGAGGTCTTAGTGATTAGGAGTCTCAAGTTGGAGAATACCTTTGGACTCCCAATGAATGCCTTCCATTACTTCCCAACTGCTAATTCCAATACCCCGATTACTTGCCAGGAATTTTTTGGCAAAATTGCTGGTTATTTTGTTGAGTTTAGTCCCAACTTACCTAATTCGAAGAAGGAATGGTGATTAGCACTTGGATATAAACTACAAAGTTTGGGCATGGATCAATTTTCTCATGTTGTTGTCAGTCTAGTGCAAGTAGGATTACCTCAAAAGATACAACTAAAAAATGCTCAAATTGTGTATTTTGACAAGTGAAAAGATTACTTGGGAAGTCGGATCAACCATGTATCTTATAACACAATGTGAGGTTTAAATATATAGACAAGCTTCATGTTACATAAAATGGTTGAATATAGCCAACCTGTACTTGGGCTCCATGCTATTGTGCACTAGTAATGGTGATCGGCTATTTTATTTCTCTTCTTATGTGCCCATATGGTTTCCAATGGTTCATCATTATTTATGTCAAATTCATTTTGAATTAATATAAGTATCATGGACATAGAAAAGGCACATTCTTTTCATATCCATGTTGATGGGTAGGCAAAAGGAGTGAGGTGATTACAAGGATGGAAGTGATTATTAGGAAAGTCAATAAGAAAAAAGGTAGTTATTAGGGCAAAAAAAATAGTTGGGCTTGAAAATGAGATATTTGTTTTTTTAATTTTTTCAAAAAATGTCTAAGGACGACCATACAAGAGGAATTGTGGGACAACCATAGAATAGATTTCAAAAAAATGCCCATATATCAATTCCTCAAAATTTCTCATCATTGGAATTAAAAATCATAAATCAATATGTACTTTTAATTAGTTCTTAGGTAGAACCCATTCTATTGATACACTTTAGTAGTGGAGAAGGATACCATAGGAACCTAATGTGTTTGGCACTAAATAATTATTTTAAAAAAAAATCAAGACTTTTGGGAGATTATTAAGGTGTGTTTTTACTTGTTTAAGTACACCTCAATAATTTCATAATGGTTATGCCAATATCTTAGGAGAAAATAGTTTAAGTATTTGGCATCAAAATCCCAAACCTGTGAGGCTATTACAATACATAATTTCCTCAGTTAAGCTTCTAATGGGTAAGTCTACCAAGTTCAATGGTTCTTTCAGATCAAGTTGTTTTCTATTTTTTAAATCAACCCCGTGAATTCTCTTAAATAATTTAGACCGTGTCACCAAAACTCTCTTTTTCATTTTTTAATGAATGTTGTAACATTCACATCATGAAATGATATTATTGCAGTGTGCCTTCCTATGTTATATTGCGTGGGAAATTTGCAATTTACCAATGAATAATGTTTCTCCTCATAAATATTACTTTCATGCTTTCTTTTCAAGTTACAACACAGGCCTTCCATCTTGAAATTCACTTGGGAAGGAAGGGCTTCATTTCATAATTCATGTTTGTATTGGGTATCATTGTAGGTTCAAAAATCAACCATTGCAATCCTTTTTGGTTGACTTGGGTTGAAGCTTTTACATTGAATTTGAAAGAAACATGTTTATAACTACAACCACCATATTGCAAGTTTTAGGGTTTTTGGATGCAGAACACATTAATGCATTTAAATTTTTTTGTCAAATTCCATGCTGGTGAAGGCAGAAAGATCATAACATTATGTATTTTTGAGAGCTTTTCAATCTCATCAAATTTTCGTTCAAGAAACAGCAGCCAAAAAGGAGCAATTCCATGCCAGAACAGGCAAAAAAGATGAGAATGGCACATTTAATAATAAATATGCTTTTCAATTTCAAATTTCACACTCAAGAAACAACCACCAAAAAGACCACAATATTTTTGTTAGCCCAAAATATCGCATAAAGCACTAGTAACATGCAAACCAGACCAGTTCAGCCCAGAAGTGTATTGCATGTTTGTTAAAGGACAAATATATGACAAAGCTTTTGACGACTTTGACGAGAAGAGATCCTAGGGGCATGAAGTTGGAGAGGAGATAAAACTAACATACATGATTTACATATGAGCATGGTTTCCAAACATCATTCTGATTCTGTCCTCATGGTCGAAGGGCAACAAATTCACTGGAAGTACCATCAATTTCTTGCCTTTCCAGAAAGTTTGATGACCGAGTTGCTTGTTGGCAGTGCTTGGCTTGTAAGAATGGTAGTCACTTCGCAGCAAGCATGGAGAACCAGCTTACAGTACCATCTCCTGCTGTGAATAGACACTACATCCCAGATTCTCTTTTGAGAACCTGAGCATGAAGAACTGCCAGATTCTTTTTGGAGAGTCTGAACCTGAGCATGAAGAACTGGTCAATATAAAATAGAAGCAAAAGTAGCAAACAGACTCCTTGATCTGCAAGATTTGAAAATGATCAAGCTCTTGCAACTCAAGCAGTTGGCTCAAAGAGAGCATTACTGCACTTTGAGGCAGGCAGAGTGGGTTTGAACCCAAGAATGCTGTCCATGAGCCTTTGGGTTGAAAGTAAAGATTTTGTTCCAGGCATAGCTTTGGAAGTCAGGGATGCAAAAGTTCCATCATATACAGATATCATTTGCTTCTCCTCAGGGGTTTTACAGTGGCTTATGCTGTCCCTTGTCTGAAAATTAGATGAATTCCGCTCTGGAGAGTTGAAATGGGTAGGGGAAGAGCTGTTACTGTTGCCTGAAGAGATAGAAAGTACATCTGGAAGGTCTGGCCAATCCTTCTTCACATGCTTCAGGATGTTGGCTTCAGCTCTTGATCCACATGAAGCATGCCCTGCATTCAATAATAGGAACATATGCTTCAGTTTTCAAAACCTTCTACCACCTAACCTCATACACAACCCCCTACTAGAACACATTAAAGACCAAGAGGTAGGTAAGCTCTTTTACCTCCAAAACTCTCAGCCTTGTAACTGCTTGAACCCTTAGAGCCCAAGCTTCTTGAACCTAAGCTCCACCGTGGACCCAACAAGTCCTCATCTGAGCTCTCCTCCCAAGTGGCAACCTTCTCAGTTGGGTTCATCAATGCAGCAAGAAGTTCGGTCGCATTCCACTCCCAGTCAGGCAGCTGGCATTGCTCGCCATTTTCATCACCACTCTCTCCCACAGATGCTTCATATCCATCACTTGCAGATCTTTCTAGCAACACCTTCCCTGGTCCACAGTTGGGTGCCAGAGAACTTTCTATGAGTACTTGGGTCGGTAGTTGAAGGTCAGGAGAATTCTGGTATACGTCAGGGGATCCCATATTGCTCCCATTGTAGGAGCTTCTGGGATATGAGCCTCCGGGGTAATTTCTCAATTCACCAGAAAATCTGCTGGGACTACATTTGAAAAGCATTCGTTGATGGTGCCCAGCAAGTGGAGACCTTGGTTTCAGACTAAGCATGGGTCCAAGGTGATGACCTAAGGCTCCATTGGATATAATGTTCTTGTCTCGCCACTCCTTCAACATCATCCACCGCTCTTTCCCAGATAGATAAGCATCACATTTCTTAGGAGCTCGACAACTGCCAACAACCATAAGCTCCCCACTTGCACTGTGACTGCTGTCCCTACTGCTTTCCTCTGTCTCAGTAATATGAGAAGAGCCTTGAGCATATCTGGTGGGCCGCATGATGGAGGAACTTTCATGGGCACGTACTGCTGCTCTTATAGCTTCTTCTGTACTGATATGAGCCAGCTTCCAGGGATTGATTCCTACAGGTACCTTCTTCGGTCCCTGCATAGTGCCTGTATCTCGTTTCCCCAACTTGCCGCCACTGGCTTCCAAGTCACTACTGTAAGGCAATACAGTCTGCTCCAACCAGAAACAACCGTGCCCATCACTAAGAGTGAAGTACTTACATGAGATTCATGATGTAATAAATGACCTATCTGGAACATCCCCATAGGCAAAGACAAATCACTATTAGCACTAAACCCCAAGTCCTCACCTTGACACTTCTACAATTGATGTGCTCAGATTTACAAGTGGAGATTTGAATGCATGGAAAAAGATAATTTACAGCTCTGCAGCTGCACAAGGAGGAAATGACCAATTTGATGCAGCAAAGGAAAGTAGTGGGATCTATCTCTGGATTGGAGACTGATTGGATCAGAGAAAAGTACTACATGAAATTTCTCCTCTGCATACCTGTTGATGTTCCACAAACATTCGGGGTGGTGTGCAGAGCACACCCTGATGCCAAGCAAGGCCACCTGATGAGCTGTAGCCACTCAACCCTGTTGCAGCTGAACTAGCGGGTGATGACATCATACTATCCATACCATCTCCTTCCCTTAGTCCTTGCTCTTGATCCCTTACTGCCAAAATGTAATCGTATGTTGTAATGCCCTGTACAGTCTCAACATAGGGTTAAGTTTGGATCACAAACTTTGAGCTGGGCACGTATCATGCTACAAATTCAATTTGCAAAAATTGGCCATTATCATGAAGACAATTGATTCATGCAGTCACTAAAACCATTGTATGGTAATTTATCAGAAATTAAATCTCTGTAGAGACCTATTGGAGGACCTGCTAGACAGTATCCACAATTAGATCAAGACCAGATGAAAAGTGCTGAATTGTCATGACAAAGTAGTTGCTGAAACAGGCAGATTTGTATGAGAAGGGTTGCTGCACCTTGTGAATAAGGATCATATGGAAGAAGAATAGTTGAACCAGAGGCAATGTTGCCACAAGTGCCAATAATGTGAGTGACCCCTGCACAATGCAAATGCTATTGGTTACTCCTGCTAATTTGTCCTGTATATGAAAGACAACATGCCTCAGAGCCTCATTTCTTTGCAGTCACATAGCCATCCAAGATACTAGTGACTTCCAGGGGCAAATTGTTCTGTAAATTGAAGGATGCATAAAAGCTGCAAAGTGATACAACACCAGATCTGTAGTATGCAGTAAACAAAAGCAGGAAATTGAGTCACAGACCACCAGAATTATATAAGGCATTCGTGAGAAACTGCTGCCAAGGTGTGCTGCAATCTCCTTGTCAAAACTTTCTCTATGAGAAAAGCAACGCACAATGACAAGAATTCCTGTAGCCCACAAAATGAGCAGCTGCACATTACAAATCAGCCAGTTGCAAATAAATTTGAGTCAAGGAATATGTTTGAACAGCCTTAAGACTCCAGCAAAATTCATTAATCTACTCATTTGCAACTCCATGAACCTGTATCATTTGTGAACACTCTTGCCGGTTGTGCCTCAGGATTGTGCTTACCAATCTCCCAAAACCTAGTAAGAACAACAAATTGGCCATAAGGGGGCTGGCTGATGAGCTCTCAAACACAGGCTATAGAGGAAGAATATCTGATGCACAATGGTTAATCTCTTACCATTAGAAGACATGTGACCATCAATGCCACAAATATCCTGTAGTTCTTCTTGCCCACACAGTTGTTAAGCCACTGCTCTCACAGGTCACAAAAATGCCATCAGAACACCTTTGCACTTACTCAACTTGGACTGTATATTCCATCAGCAGTGTGGATGGGGATCACAAGGGGGAAATATCATGGTACATCTACACAGTTAGTTTGCATGTGTACCCGGCAGTGATGATCAAACCCTTCAACACACTTGTCACAAGCTCTACAATGCTTGCTGTTCTTTGAGATCTGCCAAAAAGCATCAACACCACATACAGCATCAGAACTGGTCTGCGTCAATTCCCATTTTTTCACCTGACCCAGTTCAAATCTCCACATTCATGCACTTTACAAGTGACATGATTTAATGTGTACACAACACTAGAAAGTGAATAGAAGAACAACAACATCACTATGTGTGACAACAGGAGTGAGTGAGTGAGTTGCTCACCTCAGCATCACAGATGCTGCAATACAGCAATTGTTCTCCAGTATTGACCTTTTCTGTCTCTTGTGGCTTCTTACAAACCAAGTTGTGAAGGCAGCCACCCAAAGAGCAACAAATAGACTTCCCAACATTTGTCCCGTCATTCTTCAAACGAAAGGTAGAAGGTATGCTTCTGTCAGACCCATCCTGTGACTGCTCTAAACCCACATCACTACTTGTGGACGCCTTGACCACCTTTCTTTTTCTCTTTGCCTCAGCAGCCTGTCTGGACTGGTGAACACCTGGATCAGCTGGATCACATGCCACACACCAAACATACAGCACAACAAGTGCAAGAACCTGTGCATAATGAGACCACATGTCAGTGTGTTCTGAAATCTGCACAGGGTGGCTCCATTACAGATCATGAAGGACTTAAACCATTTTGCCATCATCAAGAAGAAAGTGCTCTAAAACCAGGGCTTGTTGCATCATCAAAAACTTCACTTATGGAACCTGAGGCATGGGAAACTTGTTCACAATACATTCAAGATCAATGTCCATTTTGCATGCTGATAACTTATATTGCAATGTGTAAAACGCATTCAGAGACCTCATTACACATGGGTAATTTGACCAGGGACAAGCTTTCCTTTTCCCTTCCTTCAAGTGATGCCACATTTCTCTGGATCCTAGATATCCCATGATGTTTGATGCCTTCACTACTACTGCTTAAAGACAAACATCCCATGTTCCAGAATTACGTGGGGGACTGTGCTGCTCACCACAGGGGAAAAGGCTGCATAAATGTGAAACTTGAAGACACTGCTTCCCACAAAAGGAATGAAGAAGACATAGTAGGAGAAAGACAATCCTGTGAATACTGCAATTCCAACTGTCTGCACAATATAGAAGAACAGGAAAATGGAAGAACAGTCAGGTGGTTCCATTCAAGCTGGTCAATGTGGCCATCCACCTTAGTAAGGGCCTCTATCCATTAAGCTGCTGTGATCACAGTTACACACAGTGTGCAGCCAAATGGAATGCCACTGACATAGAGCCTTGTTTATTGCTGCAGAGACAGTCAGCTTTCCATCAGAGAGCTGCAACTGTGGTGAAAATATGTGATTAATCATGTTAAGAACTCTGGGAACACATGTTCTCAAGAATAAAAGACATATATCATTGTATCAGTTTGACTCACAGATTCTGCAATGTGTCAATGCTTGACCAGTAGAGCTGTGAGACGACTGTGAGCACAGTTACTTGAAAAAACATAATGGAAAGTTGCTGTGATCACTACAGCATAATGGAAAGATGTCCTAAGAGTCGGCAGCGCGACCTTGAGTTCCGTCTAGAGGTAGGTTGATCAAGAGTAGTTTTACCTGCAGAGGATGATACGGCAGTTCCCAGCCATGGTTTCGCATATCGCAAGAACCGACTGAATTTGGACAGATCTCCCCCCGATTGATGACGAGCGATATAACCTGAGGAAAACCGGCCTCTCAGTTTGGCAACATTCGTGCCTGACTGACCGCACCTACTAACGTATTCCTGAAAGGAATCTTCTTAGTGGCTTACTTCCGCAGCAAATGCTCCTCTCCCTCTTCCTGCACAGCAGCGGCCTTCGCCTCTGTTCGCTGACATCATCAATAGATCACTACGGAACACATGACATGCCACCACCATTGCATGATCATGAGACCAATAGTACGTACAAAGACGCCGCCCGAGCGAGTAACGGAAATCACTGTGTTCAAAACCGCCGTCGATAAAGCTGCACCATCCCTTGAGCGAAGGTGTAAATCACTATGTTCAAGACCGCTGCCGATCAAGCAGCAGCTTCCCTTGAGCCAAGGTCAATGCGGCACCGTCCCGACGAGGAATAAACAAGCTGTTCAAACGGCTGCAAGAGGAATAATGCTTTGGCCAGAAATTGTTCTCCTGCGTATATTCTAGAACCCTGCCTCAACGACCTGCTAAGTGATGGATCTCTTGCAACGGATCCCGAGCGCTCTTCTAAAATCATGTATCAAAAAACGAAACGACGAAGCGCTGCAGCACAATGCTCAACATGAGTGCTGCGACTAAAAAAAATTCTTGATCAACACAATGCCGCGCATTCTTGCATACAAGATAACCAATGCTCTGCTCTTTTCCAAGTCAATATTCTTCACAATGACTTGACGATACGTCTATCTCAGAATCTGTTTTCCGTGCAAGCGCCATAACTACCTAGCAAACGCGATGCCTGCTGCAACACTCCGCATACAACACGAGCTAACAAGTTGGAAATCATCCTCTACAGAAGGAGATCAGCTTCATTACTCCCGCGCAGCATCAACCTCGTTCACGACTGGCATCAATCAAATCAACCGAGCTACTTAGTCCCGGTTGCAAATACTGCTCCCCATCCGCAGTCACCACGACATCATCATAGTAGAGAGAGAAAACAACGGAATATGACAAAGCTTCCCCAGCAGGAAGTTGCGAACAAACACAAATTAAAATCAGAAAACAAAACACTCTAGAGGAAAAAGAAGAAGAAGAAGAAGAGCGGGCCTAGATCGCCCTCGTCCTCGTCGAATCCAAACAAATGCATCCACACCTCACACTACGCTGCAGAAAAAAAACACACAAGCTCCAACAAGCAAACATTAGCGCCAAATTACTGCACGCAAAAGGGCATAAAACGCAGCAAATCTTTTCTTTGTCTCGCTCGCGCTCTCTCTCCCTCTCTCGCGACGGAGTTCCGTAGCTCGCTTCGCTTAGCAACAACGTCAGGCTCGCTTGGCCTGAAGCGCGATTGCGTTTGTTTTACTGGCGAAATTTCGCCAAAAAGTGAAATCAAAAATCAAAAATTCGAAATGAAGTGATTTTGGAGGGTTTCCAATCGCCAGAAGTGAGAAAAGAAATTACTTGTAAAAATTGCCGGATTCTTAGAGATGATGGTTCTCAAGGAGTGTTTAGCCATAAATTTATAAGGTTTGATTTTTAAATCGTACTTTATATTTGGTTTATTTGGCTAAATCTTGCTATGGATGATCGCCACTTAGGCTAAAGAAAAAAAATTCGTTCAAAAACCTGAGCGCCAGAGGAGAGGAACTCTAAGTATGCTAATGTCAGGCTCGATTCGCTTGAATGGCGAAATGCAATTATAATGGCGAAATTGCGCAAAAAGGTGAAATCAAAAATAAAAAACTCGAAAATGAAGTGAATTTGCACGGTTTCCATCGCCAGAAGTGAGAAAAAGGTTAATAGTAAAAATCGCCAGATTCTGAAGGATGCTTCTCAGTTTTTAGCCATAAATTTAAAAAGGTTGATTAAAAATTTATACTTCATATCTTGTTTATAGCCATAATTTGGCTAAATTTTCCTATGGATGATCGCTATTTAGGTTACAGAAAAAAATTCCCTTTAAAAAAAGACTGAGAGAGCCAGAGGAGATGACGAGGGAAGGACGGAGTAACGCAGGAAAAGACGAAGTGGTAAAAAATTACGTCTAGCACTTTTTACCTGACCGCGGTAAAATAGAGTAACTCTTATTATGGTTAATTAAGACTAATAATTGGTGAGTCTGATTCGTGGGATTTTAATTATTCTAATTATTACTATTTAATATTATTAGCTGCTAGATAGGGAGGTACTAGGTACTCTCTCGAGGAGGATTCGGACAGCCCAAAGATTTTATTTTTTTGGCGGGAGAAAAACTTGTGGGCCCTTTTTGGGGAAATTCTGGGGGTCCCATCCAATGGGATTATTTCCCTAAGAGGAAAAAACTTTAAGTTACCTATCTATAGAAAATTAAATCCCTAAAAAATTGATTCAGGGATTACATGAGAAACACGGGTTACACTAAAATTTATGGTGGCAAAATACCAGTTATACTCATCAATGATGGTGGGGAAACGCCAATTACGTAACCCTAATCAACAGTGGCAAAACACCGGTTATACTCATTAATGGTGGTGGGGAAACACAAGTTACGTAACCCTAATCGATGGTGGCGAAACACCGGTCATACTCATCAATGGTGGCAAAACACCAGTTATGTAACCGTAATCAATGGTGGCGAAACACCGGTTATACTCCTTAATTGTGCGGAAACACCAGTTATGCTCATCAGTGACAGGAATCTTAGATTACAGCATATAACGCTAATCAAATGGTGGTGGGGAACTGCAGTTATGCTATGGAACAAGCCCTAGTAGGAGCCATTACCACTTGACGGAACAGTGTCTTGTGGTGGGCAAAAGAATGGTTATACCAAACAGGGGTGGGGAACACCAGTTATGCTAATCAATCATGCGGAGGAACACCGGTTACAATCTGGAACAGGCCCTAGTAAAACCCATTACGGCCTGATGTTACAGCAACCCCCCCTACCGGGATTGACACATTTCCAAACTACCGTCAAACCTCGCAAAGTCCCCAGTGCAACTACCAGAATGCAAATGCAGCGGTCACGATGGACAGACCGACGGACAAACTATGTTCACTTTTAATTCATTTGTTGTGCACAAAGTTGCACGCTTCTGTTGTTGCGGCATGTGGTTGTTCCTGGTGAAAATTTGTTTGTATTTTGAAAGTTGTTATTCCCACAAGCAAGCCCGCCCGGAGCTTCCCGGCCACGCCTCCTTGACAGACACCATGCACTTGCCACCAATTCACCAGGCTGGTAGAGTGCATTACAATCCATTCACACACCTTTGTTTTTTCTTGAAAGAGAAAAAAAAAATTCAAACATCAAAAAATTTCATGAAGGTACCAAGGTACCCCCCCACAAACCCCCCCCCCCCACCCACACCAACCACACC
>Ga0116231_10006721_pt1 | contig 21657 bp, 10 predicted proteins | sample S1TSphgellanicum_2_FD_89695 | JGI IMG/M metagenome (GOLD analysis project Ga0116231, IMG submission 89695) | Host-associated microbial communities from peat moss isolated from Minnesota, USA - S1T2_Fd - Sphagnum magellanicum MG | ecosystem: Host-associated > Plants > Peat moss > Unclassified...
ATCTTATCTAGTCATATTAAATTATCAAGGTTTGAGCTAGTAGATTTTGTTTGTATTGTTTGTGTATTATGCTATTTCATATTTTCAATCCAATGTTGGGTGGTTGGTTCAATCTATGTTTTGATTTTTAACACTAATTTATATAAATTTGGCTTCCATCTACATGGCCTTGGATCTGGCCAAAATGAAACCACCTTCCAATAATAATATCAAACTCTAATAGCTTTTATAGATTTCAATGTTCTTTTGTGACCTATAACCTACTTGTATCCATTTGCATTGTGTCTCAACAAGTTATTGAATTGTAGAATTTCCCTAAAAGATGTCAGTTGCCAATTTGGATGCACTTGTTCACTTTCATTATGATTTTGACAAGTTTTGCTTTCAAATTTGATAGTGACCAACTTGATTTCAATCTAATTTTCTTGTTTGAATTTAAATTGATAAATCTACTAGAGATTGACAAACTACTTGCTTGATGAACCTCCTTTCATACATAAATGTTAGGCATTAGTTGAAGCTTCTACTAGTGATAAATATCTTTATTTAGGAAAATATTGACATTTGCTTTCTTTTGTTTTTTTTTGGCATGCTACATTTAAGATCTTTTGGACTTTTGATAATAGTTCAATGCAATCTTAGTCATGGTGTGTTTCTATCAACATTTGGCAGTGTGTTAGTAGTGAACTTGATAGTTGTGATCTTTTGCTAGCATTTAACAACACCTATTGAACTTTGTACAAATGCAAACTTTGTGTGATGACTTATGATGTGCTTATGTTGGCATTTGACACCTTTCAAATTTGGTTTTGTAAAAATATGAACTTTTTGTTGGGTGTTTTTATTTGCATTTGACACTTGTTACATCATGGCATTCCATGGCTTTTGATGTGTGCTTAATGTGTTGACATTTGGCACCTTGTGGATTTTTAACATGTGATCATTTTGTTTCTTTGTTGTGTGGGTTGATACCATGCTAAAAGGAACCATTGCCAATTGTAAATTGTGCAATGCTTATAAGTAATGGGTTAGTTAGTCATGATGATTTAACAACATTGGGTTGATTATTCATTGGGAATATTTCTAGAATTATATTTACAAGACGGCATAAAAGTCTTATGACCCTTAAAGGCATTACACTATAATATGTAAAGATATATTAAGATAATCTTGCATATATATGTCATTTTCAAATCATTTTAAGTCACTTAAAATGTACATTAAGTAGTAAAACATTGGTTCCACTATTGGGTGTGATCTTAGTCAAACAAGCCAAAAACCTCATTGGGCAATTTTGGTACAAATATTTATGTGGTGCCACTTTAATGTCATGTTAATCATGGGAAGTTATGTTAAATGAATAATATGAATGTCTAGGAATTCAAATAAAAAATTCATTCAATTTATTTTTGGGTTTCAATTTAATAAAGAACTTTTGAACTTTTAAAAAGTTACATCAAAAGCAATACATTTTACAAAGGACTATGCCAAGGACTTTCTTAATAATAAAAAATTTATGATAAAAAAATTTACAGGATAGTAACCTATTACCCACACTCAAAAAATATTCATAATTTAAAATTTATGAAATTTGACTTTTAAAAAAATCAATGATATTCAAAATGGCCATAATGGGTTTTAAATGTCATTTTCCATTCATTTCCTTCTCAAATGTGCACCAAGTTGTATGCTCCACATAGATCAATCTTGGTGTACACCTCGGCATGACTGAGCTGGTTTAATAACCTTGAGATTAGGGGCAAAAGGTACCAATTCTTGATGGTGCGTTGATTTAATCCACGATAATCAACACGCATTTGCAAAAAACCATCTTTCTTTTTTACAAAGAAGATAAGGGCACTAATTGAAGACTTTGAATGTCAAATGACCCCCTTCTCGAGATTCTCATCAAGATATTCATGAAGCATTGCAAGTTCGCCTTGCAACAAATTATAGATGGGTCCAAATGGAGGTTGTGCTCTTTTTACAAGATCAATGATGTAGTCATATGGTTGATGCTTGGACAAGGTGTTCACATTTTTTTTCTCAAACACATCTTTGAATTCTTGATACTAGGAAATAATTTCATGTGGATGTGGTTCAACATCTGGTGAAGGAAGAACAAAAATCAAGAATGCATCTCCTTTTGTGGTAGCCTTTATGAAGGCTTTTGCTCCAACAAATTAAAGCTCGAGGCATTTTGGCCTTCTTGTACCATCTAGGTCTTCCTTTTGCTTCAAATTTTGCATGCTATTAATGAGGGTTTCACACTCCAAGGCCTTTTGCATGTTGTTTCAAAGTGAAGACTTTTCATATGCCAGTCCACTCGTTGGATTATGTAGAATAAGCCAAGACAATCCAGTGATGACATGATCTTTTGGAGATGAAATGACATTGAAGACAACCTTGCTGGTGTGGGAACTGATGATTACATCTAACGACTTGGTTTCATGTGTAATTGGTCTTGATGAAAGGCTTTGACCATCAATGACCTCAATTGACACTTATGTGCTCTTTTCCACTAGAACCAACTTGCATTATCTGTCGTAACCCTAGCCTTAGGCTCGCAACCAAGGCAAGGGCTTGCAAGGTTGCGGGCCAAGAGGGAAGCCCGGGGGTCACATCTCATGCTCTTGGGAGTGCAAAAGAGTGTGAGGGAATGAACCCTCACACTCCCAAGTGAACTCCCATTTTGGAAGTTGGAGTCCCAATGGACTCCCAAATTTTCAGAAAGTGATTGCAGGGGTCAAAACTCGTTGGATTAAAATATTATTTATATCATTGGAAATTTTATTGAAACTCAGATGTTTAAAATGGGCTCAAATGACCCATTTGGACATCTGAAACATAAGTTATGGCCAAAAGAAAGTCTAGGAATCAAATTGGCAGTTTGATTCCCGACCACTATTAGTCAGGAATCGACCCGATTTCCTTGCGCGCAAGTGGCATGCGACATACCATTGGAAAGTTCTCAATGAAGGATACAACTTTGCTTTAGACCTCATTTCAATCGAAGGTCTACACATAAAATTATGGGGCCCCAAAGTCATGGGAGTCCCAACTTTGGGAATTTCGGAACTCCCATTTGAAAGTCTTAGGACAAAATGCCATTTTGGATGTGGGCCTCGTGGAAAGGCACAAAGTATACTATAAGGGGGAAGGTGGTGGCTTCCCCCAAGTCCGGGCCATGGTGAGTCTTGTGAGTTCGAATTTGCTTGTGGTTCGTCCTAACACCAAAAGTGCTCCAATTATGCACTAACTAACTTGTTGTTTAGTTTTGTGCAGGTCCATGTGAGTGATTACTTGCTTGTCATTCTTCCTAGTCCCATCCCGAAACTCCAACACACCCTTCTACCCCCAAAGTGCTGCGGGCCAAGGAACGTGCTCCAACTCCTTACTATTCCACTGTTTTCGTTTCAAACTCAACCTTGAGTCTATCAAGGAGCTTGGGGGCGCGTCATTATCACACTAGCTTTTTGTCCATAAAACATACTAATGTGCCAAAATCAAGAAGTGTTTGGGCCTCCTACATTTGACAATGATTGGTGCTAAGAAATATGGTGTTGAGGTTGAAGATAGGCTAGGACCATTTTCATTACATGATGCATCAAGGTCCAACCTTGTGATCATTATTGAGACTAGACATGCTCATTTTCCAACTCCTCTAGTTGTGAATTGGTAATAAAGATGGCGCATGTTGCATGTGGTCCACGCTTCTTTGGACATTCACGAGTAACATGACTTGGTTTTCCACAATATAAATAAAGATTGTTTGTATGTCGACATTGTTTCTTTTATTTCATGAAGGGCTTGAATTTTTTTTTATCAATTTGCATGGGGTCGTCCTATGGCAAGGTTAACAAAGGTTGGGTTGGTGTTACAAGTGAAAAACTCCTTTATGTTGCTGGTGGTGCAAAACTCCTTTGTGTCGTTGATGTGGGTTCATGGCACCTTTTTTATCGATGTTCAAAGAGCTTGTTGTCACAGTGAATAGCTTGTGCAATGGCCTGACTTAATATTGAAAGGTCTAGCAAAGGAGTAGTTAGTCCCTTGCATCATTTCATAACCCAAATTGGAACTGATTTATGAGCGCTACTTCACCCCATGAAACATTGCAAGCTAATTGTTTGAACTCCAATGCATATACCATAGTTGAATGTGATCCTTAACAAAGAGATCATATTTCAATGTTAGATGTGAGTTCTTTGTTCAAATTTCCAAAGGTGCCATTGAACTTTTCAAAAAATTCTTCAAAGTCATTGAGCAAGGGTGATTAATGTTCCAATAGAGGTGCAAACCAAGTAAGGGTCGTGCCTGACAGTAAGGTGTTAATGAGTCCAACTTAAGCTGGGCCAATTGGATACCAATGACGATGAAGTTGGATGATCAAATGCATTTGGTTGACAAAACTTCGATTGAATGTGTGCCGTCAAACTTGTCAAGTAGGTTGATCTATGGCTCCTTTGGTTGGGGTTGTGTTCCGGAAATACATCCCAAAGAGGTCGAAACTTGATTGGTTTGCAAATGAACAATAGATTCACGAAGTGTTTAATTTTCCTATTCAAGATTCTTAAGGATAACAAAGATTTCTTCCATGGATGTAGACATGATTACGAACACCATGAAGTATGACATTAACAAAAGGTGGGTAATTTGTGACTTCTTGAAAACTTTTCCTTTGAAGAAGAAGGGTAATCCACACTTAATTCCAAAAGGAATCTAATTCCTAAATGACTTATAGATGAAAAAATAAATGTAAACTTGATGGAGTCTGTTCAAACTATCAAGTTCAAACTATTAGGGATACAAAGATCCATAAGAACAAATGTTAAAGGAAAGGTTTAAGTCTAACTTTCAAATAAGGACTAAGTTAAGATTACACGATTCAAAAATAAAAATACAAGAACTAAGAGTAAGAACACGAGATGTGCAAGACAAACGTGAAAATGGATATTTATTATGCTAACATATGTAAACATGAAAAGAACAAGACAAGGCTATGGTGCAAGATTGTGCTTAAGATTGGTGTTGAATATAATAAAGGAAATGAAGGGTCTTACTTCTATTTATACCCCTTTAGGGACCTAGTTCAAGCAAACTTTGGAGGAGGTTTCTATATGTGCATCGAATAAAAAAGCTTTTTGAAAACCTTTTTAACTAAAAGTCAACTATGAATTAACTAAAACTTAATTAATAGTTAACTAGGATTTAAGTAGGAGTCAACTAGGACTTAATTAAAAGTTAACTAAGACTTAATTATGAATTAACTATGAGTTAACTAGGACTTGATTATGAATTAACTATGAGTTAACTTTGAGTTAATTAGGAAATAAAAAAGACTTAACTTGAAGTTGATTAGGAGTTAACTAAGAGTTAACTTGGACTTCATTTAGAACGAACCAAAAGTCAACTGGAAGTGGATTATGAGTTAAGTGGAAGTGAATTAAAACTTAATTAGAAGTTAATTAAAGGTGAACTAAAATTAAACAAAAAGTTAGGTACATGAATGGACATTCAAATGAATGAACTCCATGGCATTGGCATCCGTGACAGATGAAGTTTCAAAACCACATTGTGATTTTGTTGTAACACCTCATGTATCCATTAAAAATGGAATCATTATTAATAAAAGCAAAAACATTACATGAGATTTGTTGTTCATCAAATCAAGGTGAATGAAAAAGTTTTGACTTCTTCATAATAAATATATTTGTAAGATCATCTTATTTTCACCTTGTCTTTGGGCCTCTTTTCATCCCCAAACCCCTCTTTCAACTTCAAATCAATGGTATCCACAAAATAATTTTTTAATAAATTTAGGTATTAAATGTTGAAACTCAACATTTAATGCATAAGGTTCAAAAGTAACTTTAATAATAGTACATGTAAGGATAATGAAAACATATGTAGCAATAGTGGAAGTGCTCAAGAAAAAATAAAGAAAGGGTGAAGACGGGATGAACTCAATTTAATATTGCAAAAATTGGTGGTTTCATGAATTTTGCCTCGCATTGAATAATAATGTATTTGGGTGGCAATCCTTTAAGGTGTACCAGACATGACGAAAATGCCCTAGTCCCTATTGAAGTCTTTTTTACCTTATATTTTGATCCCCTTAAAAAAACAATAAATCAAAAGTTGTCAAAAATTTCAAAAGGATTATATTTTAGACTATTAAAATTTTAAATTCCATCATAATCATCCATAAATGTGTCTTTACATGGTAAAAAAAGACTAGGTAAAAAAGATAGAAAAAAGGTGACGCTATGACAAGATTTTGGTACACTTAAAAAAATTTGCACCCATTTTAAGGCATGTTTAAAAAAAAATATCACCTCATTTATGACCAAACTCAGGGTTTTAGTGATGTATTTTCTTTATTTTATGAATAGCTTTAATAGGTTGTCTTTCATTTAGGGGTGGTTACAAGGTAGGGTGGCTCACTTTTTGCATCACAATCCAGTTTTTTGTAGAGTGGCGTGCATTTACATGTTATTAACCTGGCATAAAAACAATAATTTTCCAATTTTTTGGCTAGATTTAGATTTTCAACTTGAAGAAGAAGACATCTATTAAAAAAAATTACAACATATATACACCAAATGTATATTAATGGACTTTTGAAGTTGAAAAATATGGATCGGTTTGTTGTTTGTGCCTCTATATACATGCATTTTTGTGTATGAATTTTTTTTGGGATATATTATAGGGACTTAATATATGATATGTTAAAAAAAAGAAAACATATGTGCAAAAAAATTGCTAGAAAAATTAACCCAAAAAAAGTTATGGACTTTTGAATGGCTTAAAATGAGCCATATTTTCACAAATCCATATCATAATCATTTTTGGGTGGATATCAATATTTATTTTTTAAAAATGTACATTAATTTTTTTTTAGAATGGTTTATTTTCAGATGGGTTTTTTAGTTCATTAACCACCATATGATTCCCCACTAAATTAATGATATCAAAATAAATTGCCATTTTAACACTATTGTATGGACTTTTAGAGAGTGGCGCATTTACCGAAAATGAGCCATTTTAAAGTGCATACTTTGATGTCAATAACAAACTATGATGGTGCAATAATTTAAAATATATATTCAAATGTTATTGGTGATTTTAATTTCTAGGGTGCATATGACTAACTCCCATTATGGGTAACAAAATGTCCTTCCCATGATGAAAAGAAGTTGAACATATATGCATTCAAATTGTGATCAGGTAAATAATAAGGTCAAGAATTGGAATGAATGAAAAAGAATGTGAGGTATTTTCATGTTAAAGAGTTTCATTCAAGAATTGTTTTTTGGATTTTTTAAAGGACTTTAAGAATCCTATTGAACTTTAGCGCATAAAATTGAAGTTGTATGATGAAGTTTAAAATATAAGAATAAAAATTATAATATAATTTTGAGTCAATAAAGTCAAACAAAAAAATCATTTAAAATGGAGTCCTTATAGAGTTTTTTTTTTGGGTTATGATGAAAAGTCTTTTTACCTACAAAAGATTTCATAATTGGTTGTGGGTATATAGATAGGAGCCAAAAAACCAAGTCGAATAGTGGTGAAAATTTTGAATTTGTTTACATATGTTTTTTTCTTGACATTTAAAAGTTATGTTAATCATTCCAAGTTGTGCTAAATGACTAATATGAATGTTGAAGAATTAAAATTAAAATTTTGTTAATTAAATTTTGGATTTTGGTTTTAAAAAAGAATGTTTGAACTTAAGTAAGTGTTGTGTCAAATTGAGGTAAATTTTATAAAGGATTAGGTAAAGGACTGAGTAAAGGACTATTGTAATAACATAATTTTGATGGTGAAAAAATTTAGATGATAGTAACCTATTATCCAATGTCCAAAAAAATTCACAATTTAAAAGATATGAAATTAAAAAAATTTAGAAATTCAAAATATATTTGAAAATTTGAAAATTTCAAGAGTCCTTTACCACATGTAAATGGGGTGTAATGTGCATGACATACAAAGCAAAGTTCTAGTTTATGATACAAAAAACAAAAACCTGAAATAGTTAACATATTTTGATATGATTCAAAATTAATGATAAATTTTCAAGATGAAATGTAGAATTTGACAAAATTTACACACTTTGAAAAATTCATATTTATTCAACATGATGCACACAAAACATGTGATCGATTGGGGCAATCATATGTATTTTTAATAACAAATCACAAAAGATTTCATCCAAAAATTCTTTCATATGAAAAAGTGAAAAAAGACTAAACTAGACTCAATCCTTTTGTAAAGTAATCATGTGGCTCTTTTACGTGTATTCAAACCCAACTAACAACTTGGGCTTTACATTGTTGCACACTACCAATGACAATCAACTATTTTTTCTTCTTCTTATGTTTTCATATGGAACTTTCCAATAATTTATCATTATTTATGTCAATGTCAAGTTTAATTTGAATTAATATAAATTACATGGACATGAAAAAACACATGTTAATTTGTTTTCTCATATCCATGTCGGTTGATAGGGAAAAGGAGTGAGGTTTAAGTTAGAAGGATGGAAGTTATTATTGGGAAAGGAAGGAGGTAGTTATTAAAAAAATTAGTAGGAAAGAACATAGATATTTAAACAAAATGAGGTAGCTACCTTTGGAATTTTCTTCGGAAATGTCCAAGGATGACCATATGATAGGAATTGTCTTTGAAATTGTCCAAGGAGGACCATATGATAGATTCAAAAAATCACCATATACCAATTCCTCAAAAACATTCATGAGCTCTAGCATCTTTTAACATGCAACTACATGATCTCAAAGAGAAAAACATTTCTAATTGAGTACACACATAACATGCCTTGAATCTCTTTCTAAAATCTAAATTTAAATTTATTTCTAAAAAACTTGCTAAGCTATACCAAGGTTTTTTTTTCAGTTTTGTTAAGTAGGTGGACTAATAATCATTCCCAAGAAAAGTGAACCACATTTGGTTAAAGTTCAAATACTAAAGATTTCTTTTCCTCAAAATATGGTGACTTTTGTAATTTTTGTCCACAATGCAAATATTTGCCAAAAAGAAAGACATTAGGTTGCACCATCCCACACAACACATTATGGAAAGTAACAAATGACACCATTCATGCTAAGAATCAACAAATTTTTGGGGACAGTAGGACACGAACGAAAATGCTTGTGTGGACCTCAGGTGGACGGAGATGGACATCAATAAACAACCTACATCACAAACTTGAAGACTCACAAATCAGCATTAGGAATGCATTAGGTTAGCACTGACTCAATTCATTCAGGGTATAATGTCAAATACATGTGTTCTCAGCACTGATGAAATTTGATCATAATCAATGTGGATGCAATGCTATGTATGTGAACATGGTTTATGTGGACATTCAATGCAAAACCAAAGACCATTGGAATGCTGCGGATTCAGTGGCACTTTTGTGCACATGGTTTTTTGTGAACGTGTAATGCAAAATCAATGCACACAATCTAAGTGAATGCTCAATGTGAACTCAGTGCTCACTGAAGCATGGCAGGTGCATTGTTGAAATTGTGAACATGGTTTCAATGACTTTGCAATGCACAATCGAAAGTCATTAAAACAACATATTTGCAATCTTGTTCTTGTCGACATGGTTTAGGTGAATGTTCATTGTCAAGTCAAAGACCATTGACCATGTGTGCACATGTCATTTTTTATTCAAACATGGTTTCGATGAATGTTTAGTGCAAAGTTAATGACCATTAAAGCAATGTAGGTGCATCATTGTCTGTATGGATATGGCATAGATGAATATTCAATGCAAAGTCAAACAACAGCGAAATAGTGCAGTAAAAACATCATTTCCATTAACATGGTGTGGGTGTTGCAATTGCAACAATTTAACATTTAGTACCAATATGATATTGGTAAATAAGATTATTGATTCAATGTGCATTTTTCACTAAACCTATGTGATGGCCATACATATAATTTCATGGATGACAATGGTAGTTCAATACTATTATATTGATAATATTGCATTATTAAAGGGCTCTTTAAAGGACTACACACAATACAGATGGAACCTTAGCTAATTAGGTACTGAAAATGCTGCTATTTGAAACAATCTAGATCAGAGTCAAGAATGAATGACATGATTCAGTAAAGACTATTCCATGAACTCCCAGAAGAGGGTCCAAATTCTCTGATCACAGACACTGCAGATACTATCCCCTATTCGGTGTAGGCCAGACCGCACTAAACCTGCATGTTGACAAAAAGATGAACATAAGCTCCATCAAAACAAGATGGACAGAATTCACAAAAGATACCCAGAAAGTGCAGAAATGATTTCCAGATTGGAATAAGAGCAAAAGAAAAGAAAGGAGGCCAGAAGTAAATCAAAGCCTCTACAGACAGCTCAAATCTGGAGATTGAAGTGCAGGTGGATGTAGGGGGAGAAGGCACAAGGTATATTACAATGTAAAGTTGGTGAAAGATCCACTGAGCCACTGCACAGCCAGCAAGAGGATGAAATGTAACTCAGAAATGGGAACTTCTCCAGCCACTGCATCTACATGCCATAGAAAGAATTTTCTTACCTGCAACCACACCAGATCTCATTAAGCAGAACTGATCAAACCACTCCATGAGTTACCTCCAATATAAATGAAACACAAATTGGTACATCACTCCCTTCACAGGTGCCTAACTATTATTCAAAACATGGTCAAAATATTACCAACCTGCAATGGAGGAAAGCTGTGCCTGATGAACAGGGACTGGCTGTGATCCCATATAACAGAACACTCCTCTGGTACATCTCAAAGGAACTCCTTTCACTCCACCACCATAGCTTTTGCCTGTAAAAGTGTCCACTTGTTTTTGGCACAATTAACAAGGATTCATCATCTAGATCAGCTGCACCTGCCATCGGGTGAGTGGATCGCAACGCTGGCTCTGCAAGTCCCAACACTGGTTCTGCCAGTTGTATCTTCTAGTAAAAGCAATGAAATTGCATTGGCTGCTTGTCCTCCATCACCAAAATCTGCTGCTGATAGCTGAAGAAAACGGTGTTCATACACTGAAAGACAATCCTCAAGCATTGCATCAACTGTTGTGATCCACAATGTTTCAGCCTTCTCAATTTTGGTCTGCCACCCATGCTGCTTAAGAGATTCTATGCGGAAAATGCAGGCATACCATTGATTAGCTTTCTGAGAATGAAGGGAACAGTATCCACATCAACTCTATTTCATCAAGAGCTCACACTCACTGTGTATGATGCAAGGTAGACCTGAGTGTGGGGGCCAAAGCCCAAGGCTGCCAGCATAATTCCAACCTCCTCAGGTGTAAGGGGACATTTGCCTAGCTCACACACTTTGAGGCTGGACAATTGTGCATTGCTCACTCAGCATTGGCATACCACACTCTGATATTTCGCCAGTGCTAACCGCTCAGCTTTGCCACCCGCAAAGTCACATGCCGAATGGGCTGCCAAGTCCTACAAACAGATACAGTCCTTAGTAACTAGCTCAATACATAACCCAAATCCAGTTGTTCACTACCAGCAGATGCACTCTAGACTTATCAAATCGCAAGTGTAATGCCAAATACTTATCATCAGTATACATGACAAAGTTAACATGACAACAAAGTCGTTGGATCTCATTGGGAAGATGATTGACAGTGAACCTGTGTAAGAATGGAGCAATCACCGCAATAGTATAACTGCAACCAAAACAAAAATCCTTCACACTCTCATTATGGATTTCACATGGAGATGGTCATTATGGAAGTACAGAGAGACTGGTTTAAGGGATGAATGGAAGGGATCTATTTCCATGGGTAGTTAGCTCATTCATCTGGAAAAGAATATCTTGTAAGTTGGTCAGGAGCATTCAAGCACAAAGATTTCAAACCCTAGCAGATGTGAACTCAAAGACAGTGAAAATTTGAGACATGAGATATGACTAAGAAACTTAGTCATAAGGATGGGAACATCTAGTACATAAAGGCCAACCAGGGTAACTACTTCTAACCTTTGCAAGATGGGGAGGACGATTTCTACATACCACTCTGGAGAGAATTTCTACAACATTTGGCTTGCATAAAAGGCGGGGCCCAATGATGACCAACTTCAGGCTTGAGCTCTGAATCTTGTTCTTTCATACACTCCTACAGCAATCTCTGTACTCAAGTGATGTAAGTCACTCTTGGTTACATCTATGTTAGACAAGTGAAGCTGACATCAAAACGAGAAAAAACATGCTTCTCATCAAAAGTTGATTTGTTGCAGACCAATGCAATGGATAGGAACCTGCAGTTCACATATCTCAAAGTGAAAAATCTATACAATTTACTTAGAAGGAGGAGTTTTATGTTGTTCAATACTAACCTTGAAGATTAGTTCAGGAGGAATGCAGTTTGTAAGAAGCTCATACAGCTTCCCTCTCACCAAACTTAGCCTGAACATGAATGAACAGCTGATTGCTTATGTCAACAACCAGTCCAATTCTCTTGAACTCTCCCTCTCTTTGGCCCCCCAGTTCTTAGCAATGAGTGTCAATATAGTGTCCTACCCAAACTTGTAAGTACAATGCATAACTAGGTCACCAACAAAATAACTTGTGCAAGCATAATGGATCTCTGTTCTTTTGATGAATGCTGGACAAGCAGATTGGAGTCCAGTTAGGAAGTTACAACTCGGGACTTTGTTCATTAAGGATATCACTAGATATTTCTATAATAAACTGCCGTTAATCTGTTGTTTGTAGCACTTGGTCTTTTGTGAAAGGTTACCTCAGAATGAGGTTACAAAGTTGCAAAAATTCTGCCAGTGTGCTTGAAAAACCAACATGTGAGTTTAATATAACATTCTCCTGAGTAAACGTCTGTTGCAGAATGATGATCCTCTATGCGCCATGGGCAATGGTACAATTGTAGCATGCTAAATATTCTGATAACTGCAATGAGAAAAAAAAAACCCTAACTTCAAAATGGGAGACAGGGAAGAAGAAGAAACTCAATGTTGGACTCTGCAGGCCTCTAGGCATAAGATGGCTCTGTGGAGGTTGCAATTGGATTGGAGAATTATACAGCCAGCCAGCTCTGGAGGAAGTACCGGATTTTCCATCTTTGCTATGAAGGGCAGCACATCAAGAATCTGCCAAATCACCAACCATAGCTGAATACGTTGGTAGCTCAAGCACAACCACTGAACAAGAATATGAAAACTGATTCCAAACTCACATAACCAGAAAATCAAAATGCATTCAATGAGCATCTGGAAGTATGGAAGTTGAGGAGGATCTTACCTTTGAAACCTTTGTTGCCAACAACATCAAGAGGTTGGTTCTTAGCAATCTCTTTGATGATCAATTACACCACATATGAGTCCTGGGAGCCTGCATCACTAGGATTAAACTCAATGTGGTAGTCGAGACAAATCTGGAAAATCTTTTTCCTAATATAGCTGCTTTTCAGGTCAGATTCAATTTTTATCTCTTGGATAGCATTGCATTGCAGAAGTGCTTTGCTAGAACCTATATGTACATAAAACAGTGTAGCATTACCAACCATTAAATTAAAATTAAAATTAAAATTTGACAAATGTCGTTGTTCTCTAGTTCAATTACTTCAGATGCTTGAAGAATTATACCTTTGCATCCAACTGGAAAAAACTGCTGCTGGTTTGAGATAGTAGGTGCTCAGACCTGCAAAACCCCAAAATTAATCACTGCCACAAATTCTGGCACCAAGTTATGCTTCATTAACAGAAGAACTCTGAATTGCAACCAGAAATTGCAGAATTGCAATTCAAGTTTGACAAAGAGAAACTACGATTCCATCAAGCAAGAGAAACATGATTGAAGCTCAAAGAATGAAGCTAGAATTGCACGTGACAAAGCGCCGTAAAAGAGAAAATGCACTTGCAGCAACAAAAGTAAAACAGGGTTTGAAGCTCAAATCTTGAAGCGAGAATTGCATAACAACATGCGATAATAAGAAAGAAAGTGCATTTGCAGCAATCTAGAGGCTAAGCACAAAGCCAGATCGTGACGCAATAAGAAAGAAAGTGCATTTGCAGCAATCTTGAAGCAAAGCACAAAGCCAGATCGTGAATTGAAACGTGTGTGCTACAGGCACGCAAGAAATTCAATCTGTCACTTGAGGAGTCTGGTGCACGTTACTGTACCTGGCCAATACAAACAAATTATCTCAAAGAGGTATAAAGGTTGGCTTGTTAAGCACCTGCAATTGTGCAGTTTTGACAGCACTAACTGAGCTGCTTGCTCCAAGGCTGAGCGCCGACGCCTGTGCACTGCTTCCACCTTCCATGGCTCTCTAACCAGTGAACCACGAAGAGGAGAGCACTACACAAAAAGTTCCATGAGAATTCGCATCGACATGTCTGTTGGAGACCGCTCGAATGATGTTCTAAATCATCTGAAAGCCCATTTGAAGCAACAAAAATAACTTATTTTGAAGGACAAGCTAGTTTTTTTTTGTCGGGCGGGTTACCTCTCTTTCGCGCTGAGGACGAGCAGGAGCCATGTCCCAGACCACGTCCCAAATCACATCCCAGATCCTCAAAATAAGGATACTTAAGATCGAGCCTTTCTTTTCCCCCAATGGGAGTTTACTTTCAGGACGAAAAAAGAAGAACTGCAGTTAATAAATTAATAAATCTGGCGAGATGGGAAACTTAGGTAGGTAGACTCTTCGGATTTTGGCTGTTTTTTCCTTTATACATTTTTATTCTCAATTCTGTGATATTGCTGAAGTGGCGATAGTCTGTACGATGATTTCGCCAATTTTGGCGGTAATAAAATACTAACGGAGAATATCTTGAGCGCCATTTTTTTCTTTTAAACAATTGCGGGTAATTTCGGCAATATTGTTTGAAAAAGCATGAAAATTGCCTCAAAATATCCTTTAAAAAAATAAATTCCACAAAATGGCGAAAATTTTCGAGATCCACGATTTGTTTTCTAGGGGGGCAGACGTTTCAACTTTGCAGTTCCACTTAGGAACATTTTAATTTTCTTTTCAAAACCTTAGCAATTTCTTGGTTGACAAAACAACAAAAGTTTGCACTGAATTCTCCCCATAATATTTTTGGGATTCTTCTTCAAAAACCAACGAATCTTGGGACAGTATATTCCCCTTTCAAAAGCATCTTCACCAAAAAAGAAAAGAAAAGATAAAGACATGAGATGCAGGCTGCATGAAGTGGCTGTTCTTGACAGAGAAGCTGTGAGAGCTCTGTTTACAAATTCGTCTTCTAACTAAAGTGGAATGAATAAAATTCTTTTCAAGGGACGGCTACAACACCTTCTTGTCTCTGTGGCTCCATCATCATCAGCCTTCGATTTGCTGGTGTCCATCTGCCTTGGGTTTTGTGATAATCCGAGAGAAGCCATATCCTAGTGATGTTCCACCTGCCTCTGACAGCTGCACACATTGCAGAGGGGCAAGGTTTTTCTGGTTCATGTGAGCAGGGGGATCAATTCCCAAGCACCATTATATAATCCTCTTCTGCAACAGAGTTGAAGAACACAGGAAACAAAATTTTTTTTAGTCCCAAAGAACTTCGCACCCAAAGAAACAGTTGTCAAAATGAGCCAGGGCGAAATAAAAAAGGATGTAAGTGGCGTGTGTACCTTGGAGAGCTCTGACAAGTGTTTTGTGCAAAACGCATCGATGGTTGCAGCTATTTCAGCGGCCGGCAATTCAACTTGAGTGAACAGTCAGAAGGGATACAGTTTTGCATCAGAAAATTTGCAAAAGGTGCACAATGCAACACTCCTGAGCATGAATTCCACATCCTGTCAATTGCAAGAATTCCTTTCCCTAGAAGACAAGACCATATCCTTAGATTATTCATAACCCTCATATCATGTGGGCATTAGCAGTTATCAAATGTTCAAAGAATGCCATATATGATTAGACCAACTTGGTTCGTAGTATGCAAGGTTACTTGCTGTGTTTGTTGTAGAGATCCTAAGAAACATGGGGGATGTGTTTCAAGGAAAACAATAGGACATGCACAAAAAATGTGACAAGAATTGATACCAAGTATAAATGAGCAAACCAAGGCATTGGCAACCTACTGTTGTTGCCCCAACCTTCTCAAGGTTGATGCCATGATGTACATCATGTGCACATACAAAAGTCTTCACATGGGGGAAGTTCTTGCTTAATGTCCACACAATTGGTAGCTTGCTCTTGGGGTATCCAGAGTTAAGACTGCAGTTGCAGCTCTTTCTGCACCCACTTTGTGAAGCACCTGCAAAAAATGCCATGGACATGAAGCATACATGCAAGATCTATGACAACAACATTCTTCCAATATCCAATGTTGACAAGAACCCCCTTCTAGTACATTCAGCATGGTGCAAATACATATCTCTATGGAAGGCTAGATAGATCTCCACAACAATTTGAAAGAAACAACCACGAATATAGGTGTATAACCTTATAGAGGCATTCACAAAGTGTCAGATTATCACTTTGCACACTTCAGCTTGTAGACCCATATTGATTTATAGCCACTCTCTCCTTCAAACAACAAGAAATATTTATGAAGAATATAACATAGACTTGTAATGCAACAACTTCCTCAATGGCATAAAAATGTACGTCATCTTCCTCCTTTTCCCATGCATTCCAATCCACTATCAAATTTGCCCAAACCTACAGTAGCACTTCTACTTTCATGCTTATAGCCGAACTTTAATCTAATGTATATTTCAGGATTGTGGATATAAGCACTGAATGGCCATTTTGAGTGCATTCACAAGCTCTGATGAACTATAGACACACTACACACACTGTAGCTACTGCTTGTATGAAAATGATCCCCTGGAACAATAGGTGCCAATGCAATCATGGGGAGACACAAAACTGTTATGACATGAAAGGATAGTGATGAGGGTATGGCGAATCTCAGACTCCATAGCTTGTTAAAGTGTGAGGATCTTGCAACAGATGTTGAACAATTGAAATACCTACAACATCAATAACTGGAGCACTGCCTACAAAGTTGTTGATGTTTTAATCATTTGCGGAGTTGTTTATGGATAGACTTTTTGGACTTGACCTTTTCCTTTTCCTGAGCTCTCAAAAGTATTGGATGGAGTTCATAACTTTTAAAATCAAGGAGAATATTTTATTAAGGTCAAAAAAACAAAAACAAGCAAAACAATCTTGTGTGTGTGTGTATCGAGTCTTTTGAACAAAGATAATTCCTTACTTATGATTAAGGAATAGAAGCAAGGTTAAGAAATTCCCTTCAGACAAGGCACAGATTGGAGTTTATAACAAGCATCTTTAACTACCTTGATTGCATTGTTTCCCCAAAAACTTTAGGAATTTTGAAAAAACCTTGTAACTATAGACTATATCCCTTGTCTTCTTCTCTTGATTTATTTCTATAGTGCATGGTTTGGTTAAACACTCTGGAAATGTTCTTCATAACAATTGTCCAATGAAATTAAATTAAAGCCACCCATGTCCTATTATAATGTTCAAATGTTGCACAAAATAAGAACCATAAGCTAAAGTTTCTATCAAAATGCCAAAAGCAATTGAAGCTTAGAAAATTTAGCTTTCTGTAATGTAGTTTGTAGAACTTGCTACTGCATTGTCGTCTTTGCATAGTTCTTATCTTCAACTCTAAGCCTAAAAGTCCACCACACATGCTTCACCACCGGCCATCCTCCTTCCCATCAATTCATTCTCATATCCTTGGTCATGGTAGCACTCCAAGAAAAGCAAATATACCTACAACCACAAACTACACACACAAAACAACAAAAACAACAATGTACATGCAAAACCACTTCCATCTCCATGAACCATTTGGCATTCTTTTACTGCAATGGTCATTTCCAAGAATCAAAATCGATGATCAAGAATCAAAATAATTACCTCATTTTAACATGTTCCATGTGAATGAAATTTTAAACCTCCATGTCCCATTTGAACTCCACTTGCTTGTGTACCCCTTTGATGAAAACATTCTTGTAACATGCATCCAACATCATCTGGTTGTGTGTTGCTTTGCAACACAATGCTAGTGCAACAAATAATCTACAATCCACATCTGAAAGTTCCCGCTTGTTAAATTCTAAATATTTTTCATATAACCATTGTAGCAAGAGCAAGGCCACTTGCTTGCCACTTTTGTCATCAAACACACAAATTTTCAAAAACTTAAACAACCCACAACACTAAACATACCAAACCAATGGAAGGTTAGTAAGAACATAATCATAACATAAATAAGGGAAAGATGCATAACAATACTGAATGCTTTGGACCTTCCACTTCCTTCCTTTTTTATGTTGCTACTAGGTAGCAAGATTGCCAGGTAGCAAGACCAAATCCCAATCCAAACAAATGTGCCTTCCTTTCTTCATTGTTCATTATCCAAAAAAAACAAAGAAGAGATGTGTTGACAACATACCGCATTCCCCAACAAGGAAGTTTCAAATTTCGGCGCTTCATTTCACCATCCTCATTTGTTGAAAGAGTTGATGCCTATTGCATCTACTCCAACAACTAAATCAAGAGGCCTTTACATTCACATCACTAGCTCTTGAAGCAACAATTGCAGGTACACCTCCTTCTATCATAGGAATTGTTATTATATTTTTATGGAATCAAAGTTAGCGAAAGAAGAGGACAAGCCATTTTCTTGTGCCACCACCTTTGCCACACTTGTGGTAGGGCTTTTTTGTGAACCAACTCCATGAGAAACTTAGAGCACATTGCCTTTCAATGGCATCTCTAATCTTGGCATGTAACTTTGACACCCATGTTAAAATGTCCATATTTGCTTGCTCTTTGTCTTCTATGGTCACCCCCCTTGCCTTGTTGCCCAAAAAAATGGAAAGACAAAAAAAAACTCTGTAGCAACGAGGAAACTCACCATCAAAGAGGAAATTGTGCATCGGAATATATCTAGAAATCTAGAAACTTGTTCGGTTTGATCTTTCGTTTGTTTTGGTTGCAAAATATTTGTTATACTAAAAAATAGCCATAAATAACTAGACATTACAGAGTGTACTATGTTTTGGCATGCTATTCCTTGACCAATTGTTGTTTTAATGACCAAAAAATAATGTTTTATGCATACTCGTGCACATGTTTTGTTGTTCTCATTGTAGTAGTTGTTGGAATGCGCTCTTGTTGCATTTATTTATTTATTTTTTGCAACAATGTAAGATTGTGTGATTGAAGATTGATGGATTGAAGTCCAACTTGATTGCTAGAAAAAAAAATCATAATTTTTTTTAGAGGTTTTGTGGAAGAAGACTTGAAGAAGAAGAAAAAGGAGCATGTAGGACTTATCATTTACATTTGTTGTTATAGGGGATTTGAATCGTCATCATCCAACCATGGCTAGAAAGGAGTTGGGTGCAAATGCAATAACATGAACCACACCCGCCCCTTTGGGATTGCTTTTTGGATTGTTTTATTCTTGAAATATTCCATAAAAAGTTTTAGAAAAAATCTTTAAAAATCATGATAATTTTTTTATAGTATTTTGATAAGCCTTGCATTGAAAATTTGTCAAAATATGTCATTTAGAAAAAAATTGAAGTTATTAAACATGTCCTTTTATTGCTTAAAAGCATCGGTTATAATGTTTTATTAGTGTTTTTTTAATTTTTAAAATTCATTTGATTAATTTCAAATTTATTCACAAGTTCCCATGATATATTATTAATGTTATTTTATTGAAACATAATGGGTGTATACATGCAAGCAACAATGGAGTTTTTTAAAGTGATGCACACTTGTTAGGAATCACAAATGGGTAAATGCATACTATGGTGTCCCAACTATTCTAGAACCTCGTTGTTGATTATTATTGTTAGTGTTAATATAAAGGACTTAATCCAATGTCCTTATTGCGAGTCAAAGAACATGAGGCCTTCAACTATGGACACTCCATTTAAAAATCTTAATGATGGGGATTTTGTTTTTGTTAGGTTGCATGATCCTGGCTCTATTCTTGTTTGGATGGGAAAAGTACAAGGTTATGTTTTGAAAGATGAAAATAATGAAAATTTCAAAATGGTGGGGGTTCAATGGTGGGTTTTTATGAAGAAAGGTGCAAATTTGGATGAATGAAGATTATTGGAATGGCAAGTGGAAATGTAATTTTGCAAATTTAGAATAATGGCTTGATATTTCATTTTTTCATTTTTTGTTTTTAGCTTAAAAAGCCATTTCAAACAAAATTTAAATTACTATTCTTGCTGTTTGTGCTAATAGGGCTAAAATAAATCTTCATGTTGTTAATGCATTTAGTAATGTGTGAAGGATGTTATGGAATGGAAAAAAATGTGTTTTTATTTTTAAATTTTTTTTATATCATTAAATTCATTTCAATGTTGTTTAATCAATACTCATGGTACAAAATGATTTGTGTATATTTTAAAACACTAATGATCCATAATGTTTTTTTAACATCTTAAACCTAAAGGTAATCCTTGGTGGTCACAAGACATTTTTTTTTTTCATTCTTGGCATAGAACCTTGAATTTATTAATGATTGTGTTATGTTTTTTTGTTTGACATGAGGTATATTGTAATTTGTTTAATTAATTTGTTCATTGTAAAAAATTTCATGTGCATTCTTGGATAGTCATAATCAATGATGTTTGTTGGGTCAAAGCACAATTGGGGTACCCCCTTTGGAACACTAAGGATTCACTTCTAAGACACTCAAATTCATCTTTTTATTTATTTTTCCTATGACCTATCTTAGATTTCCCCTTTTTTTCATGTCAAATGAAATAATTTTATACCAAATTTTATATAGGGGTTTAAAATATTCATTGTTTTCACTTATGAAAGTAAGAATAGTAAAATTTATCCAATGTGGGCCATGTTTTATCAATGGCCCAAAATTTTCAAAAATTTAATTTAAATTTTTTTAAAATTGTAATAAGGCACTTGGTTTTTGTCACCCTCATACATTTTATGTACATTAATACCTAGGGTGTTTGTGATAAAAATCTTCGACCAAAAAAATTTGTTTAAACATTTCTTATAAATCTTTGAACTTTTTTTTTTAGGAGACAATCTTAAAACTTGTTCAAATTTGACATGTTATGCATAGAATAATACTTCAGTAATGTATGAATCCATGAAAAGAATTGAACTTTCAATATGAATGCTTTATTAAATTACAACAACTACTAATCATGTAAGATCATTTAAAGTCAGAAAAGCATGGCAGTTAGAATTGCAGACAAAACATTCTCAACTCAACAATGTTGGTCTGAATTCTGAACATTTCCCTTGATCTGATGAGTTTGAAAATAGGATAAACTCCTGTTCATCGGAAATTCGACATGTAAAATGGCCTTGCATCCATAAATTAGATTACATGATTAATTATAAGGTTACTTGCCCTAGGGTGGGGGAATTCCCAAATTAAGGGACCTAGGACGAGGCTGTAGCCTGTAGCCAAGTCTGGCCTCACAGTTTGAGAAAGTCCCCTTGGTTCCCCACTCATGGGCCCATTGTAAGGCACAAGCCAAACATTATCATAGACTTAAACATATGTAGATTAGGAGGTGTAGGAAGGGAGGGTTCTTACACCTAGACTCCTTAACAGTGAGACGGATCTTACAACCTATAAGGAGGCATAAT
>Ga0116231_10006722_pt1 | contig 21656 bp, 9 predicted proteins | sample S1TSphgellanicum_2_FD_89695 | JGI IMG/M metagenome (GOLD analysis project Ga0116231, IMG submission 89695) | Host-associated microbial communities from peat moss isolated from Minnesota, USA - S1T2_Fd - Sphagnum magellanicum MG | ecosystem: Host-associated > Plants > Peat moss > Unclassified...
AAAAAAAAAAAAAATAAAAAAAATTATAAATTTTAATTAAAAAAAAAAAAAAAAAGGAGTTTAATTAGGGTTTTTTTTTTTTTTTTTTTCAAGTTTGTGATGTGAACAAACTGGTGATGATCCCACAAGAAGATTTAGCCAAATTTGGCCATAGACCTGATATGAAGAATGTTTCTGTTTTTGAAACCATGGCCCAAAGCCGCCTTGTTATGAGGAAGAAAAATGAAGTCACCATATTTAGACAATAGGTTTCTAGCATGACAAGAATTTTTTATTATTAAATTGCCCAAAGTTCGCACATTATGAGAGAAAAATATTGAATTTGCAACATTTAGACAATATCTTCTAACATGTGAGATTAAATTTTTTTTATTAAAAATGACCCAAAGTCACCACATTATGAACAAAAAATTTATTGAAGTAAACAGATTTAGACAATAGGTTCTAGCATGTGGCCAAAATATAGCATGATTCCTAAACTTTTCTACTTTCCTCTTTCATGGCCCTATCTTTCTTTTTTTGAGGACAAATCGCCAAAAGATGATGCTGAGTCACTTTTTTTTGGTGAAGACTTCATTTATTTCTTCAAAGAACCCAAATTTTGTCCTTTTTTTTCTTTTTTTATTTTGGGAGCGTGTCACCACGGTCTGTCTACTGGCTAGTATTTTAACTTGTACACTCTTGATACACTTGGAGGTTGTGAGTTGTGACCAGTGTCGGTTGGTTGTTTCCCATCAACTCTAGTTTGGTTTGGATACATTAGATGACACGTATTACCTTAACAAGGGGTGTGCCACACTGTGACCTTGTCATTTACATTGAAAAGCATCTTAAGGCAAAAGAAGAGTTACGGAAACTCAAATGTCTCACCTTGCAAAAAAATATAATCTTCCAAACAAATCCTCTAAAAGAAACCAAAATCCTTCAAGATATTATAACTCTATAACTAATCTCAAGTTTAGACACAAGCCAAAATATGATCTTTCAAAAATCCCTCATATAAAAATAGACCTATTATTATTACCTAGGGGCCAAAATCCCTTAAGCTACTATACTCTATAATGAATCCAAACACAATATCCTTGCCTACCAACAAATTATCACTTCCAAAGGACAATGGGATGACACAAAGTTGGTCCCATTAGATGAGAGGAATCACATATATATATTTTGCTTACACAAAGTAGTAACACTTCCCAAGGACAATTCTAAATTGCAAAAATTGGTAACTTCTGATACCAGATGTAGACCATGCAACTATACAATGTAGATCAAGCAAGAGAGCGGCAACGGCCTTCTGCACCAAATGTACAACAGAATAATCGTACAAAGAAATAGTACTTTGTATGACTGAAGTCTCCAATAAAATGTGATCATTGTGATCATTGTGATCTACTTTGTGATTTTCCTGAAGTTCCTTCCTCTGGCCTACTATCCGAAACACATTTTAAAATAAATATCATATGGGGAAATATTGGAGGGTGTTAATGGAAGTCATAAGTGGATCATGGCTCGCATGTTCTGAATCAAATTCTTTTTTCAAGCAAAAGAGAATTTTTTAATTTTTTTTCCTGTTGCCAGAAAATTCTGAAATTCCACCCCAATTGGAGCCGCCAGAATCCAGACCCATTTCCAGAATAGCTAAAATATTTGGACAAAATTTGCCAATTATCAATGGTAGGCATAGTTGTGTATGGGTCCCAAGGGGGGGGAGTAGACTGCCTTTGCTCCCATTGTGTACCCTACGGCCCAAAAATAGAGAAAATATAGCAAAATGTGGGTGGGCACCAAAGCCCACTTTTTTGTTCACATTTTTCAATAGAAAATTGACAAGGGAGCTTGACTAAGTCTGTACTACAGCTTCGAAGTTCATAGGGGGAAATCAGAAGTAATGATAACAATTAATTAATTTACTCAATTATTACATAACATCATAAAATACACTGAAAACTGGCCCATACTTTAAGTGCCTGACATTTAGGGGTTAAGCCCCCCATTATAACTAGGTTGGTTTCTATTATTTGTGACCTCTAATAGGACCCTTATCCTCCTTCAAATGAACCCACAACCATTTTGAAGATGGACATTACTAGTCCTCATCACTAAGCTATTGTCTTGATGCTAGCAACCGATTATGTTTGACATGTTGTTATTGCATTACAAATTTTCAAAGAAGTGGTTGAGGGGGAGCCAAGGAACCTTACAAAATGGTCCCCAGTCCTCAATCATTCACCATTAGAGTCGGCCATATTGTCTTGATGCTACCAAAATATTATGTTAGTCTTATCATCCCAATATTCCAATTTCAAAAGGAAAGTGGGCAACCACAACCTACAACTCTTGTTTCGCTTGTGGTTTTATGTGCAGCCATAATTGTTCTCATGGTTTAGTTGTTGTTCTTCAAGACCTTGACTTCTGAACCTATAGCCTATGGGTACTTTAACCAATTCACAAATGGAAAGGTCCACTTGCAATCTAAGAGGAGAGAACAATAATCCCACACATTTGAGGCCAAAACCATCATGGGCACAACTGAAGTTTGTTCTAAAACAAAGAATTATAACCAGAAAAGCTTCAAGTTTTAGAGATCTGAACCTAGTTTTTTTGGTTGTCCTTGCCTTAGACTTCATTAGGTTGGAATATTTGTGTGTGCCAGGGGAGCTTTGTCATCTACCCTGTGTAGTTAGCTCCAGTGATTGGGATTCTCTTCAATTGTACCAACCCTGGGTTCCTACCTACTTGTGGATAAACCCGAGGCCAACTCACATCACAAAGAGCGGCTCTGCATAAACACCGACACAAAAGGTACTGTCTTTTCTCTATTGTCTTTCCAAAGATGCGGAAAGTGGGGAATTGGGATTGCACAAAAAAAGCTTTGGGAGGAGTTCAGATCAAACAAGGGTTTCCAAGAGAACTGATCTATCAAACTTTTGAACTTCAAAACTTGGCATGCTCTAAAGTCTTTGCAGTGATGAAATGCAAAAAGTAACAGTTTAAGGTGGTGTGTTGTCTGAACAGTTTTGTGCAACATGATTTGGATAAGTAAAAGTTCACAACTGAACTTTAGTGGTGGGCCAGAATACGGATCCAGTACTCCCATCAATTGAAATCAATTCAGAAGCTGTAAAACCCTACCAGGAATTTGTCAGTGTATTGGAAGGGGTCTTATGATCACACCCAAGAATGCATGTGTTCGCTGGGCTCTTCCACTTTGTACAGAGGACATTTCTATGTTGTGGGCTCTTCCACTCCTCTGGAGAACATTATGATTTTTAATGTCCTTGATATGAGTAGAAGAGTTCACCACATCTTAACCTCATTTCTAAACCTCAATCTGATAGTCAAGCTTTGTGAATAGCCCTCTGAAGGGGGTGTTATCCTACATTTCTTTCAATTGGTAAAAAATATTTTGGTTTTCAAGCACAACTTTTTTTACCTTGTAAAAAATCCTTCTATTTGTGAGCACAAATTCTTACCTGATCATCCTTCCTGCAACTTCAGAGACCCCAGAGATTCAGGCTATTCAGAACCACTTGTATGTAGTATGTACATCCATGTGTACTATCCACAATAAGTTTCTTGGGCTCTGTGCACCAACTGCAACAACATCTATCAACAAACAATTTTACAAAATGACTTGACTTAGAGCTGCAGAGCAGGATGTTAGGGTAGTGTGGCTGCTGGCTGAACATTTAGTGTATCAGGCACCTCCCTCTCACTCAGTCCGCCTTTCTTTATGGGGTCTGAAGATAAAGTGTACAGGATTAAAAGGTGCCCCCAAAGCCCTTTAAATTGCTCAAAATTAGTGAAAAATGAGAAAAATTGCCTCTCTAAAGTTTGGGTAATCAAAAGTGAGAAAAAAAACCCTTCATACACATGGCAGCCCATAAGAATTTACTTTGCCATCTAAAACCAAAGAGTCTTTTTGACTAATGGGCTCTACCTCCCCTCATTACCAAGATGCATGAAGAAAATAATGACAAATGTTCCCAAACTAAACGTTCACTTTTAAATATATAGCTAAGATCTACTCTAATTTTAAAGGGCTTGAAAATCAATAATAATAAGTGTGAAATCATCATGTTAGCCCATGCTTGTTATCAAGCTTGTCACTAAAACCATGTTATGCATTCAAGATTCACACCTTTGCACTTACATGGATTTGTTTGCAAGCCTACTTGAAAAATCTAGTGAAATCTATCACCCACCTCTTTTAATAGGTGCTAGAATCCATGCTACAACAAATGGTGCTCTAACACAATTTTCAACAACTCTTTGAGTTAATTGATTTGTTGTTATTTTTATTCATTTGTCCTATCTTTCTTTCCATCTTTTTTTGTTTCTTTTAAAAAAAAAATTTCCATGGTTTTTTTCTTTAGGATATCTAAATTTAGTAAATGTCAGAACATGTGACTAGGAATAATCAACTAATGGTTATTTTCCTTTTGTCTATTTTGTAAGTAAACAAGATAATGAAAGCAAATTGTGTAAACACATGGATTATTGGGTTAGATTTGAAGGAGATTGAATTTCTTATAGGACATATAAATTATGTTCATCTAGGTTTACAACACCGACTTTTTATGGTTACTCTTCAATCATTATGGGGCTTTCAAACATATCTACTTAATAACAATGGTCATTTTATGACCTATTGGTAGGCAAATCTTCAATTGTTCTAGCTATATGCAAAAGTTTTAAAATAGTATATTTTTTCCCCCAATATTGATTGCGATAAGCTTCCTCATTTGTTGTGTAATCATTTTCATTTCTTTGGTTGTTTATGTTTGTTGTAGTGTATATTTATGAAGGTCAAGTCTTATTGTCCATTGCCTTAGGGTTGAAAGCCCATAATATAATTGTAGCCTTGAATCCAAACTTTTTTTTCTTTGTGAATGACTTGTTAGGTGTTTTTTGAAGGACATTAGTTCCTTGTAGTTTGCAATTTGTGATTGAAACCTAATTCAATGTAAATGGGGTTTTGGTTTTTTTGTGTTTGAAGGGGCTTATTCCCATCGCGTGGTTCCAAGGTTTCATTTTTCATATTTTAAAATTCCAAAGGACACAAAAGAAACAAGCTTGTGTTTTGTGTGTTTTTGACTTTGGATTCTTACAATTTACAAATGAACTTTTTTGAATTTGTGCACATGTTCATGTGTATGTTTCAATAATGGTGCAGGACAATCTTGTAACACATGATATCACTAATATAAATTGACCAAACTGTAACCATTCTATTTGCGACTACATGCGACTATTAGTTATTTGCACCTACATTTGAAAATTTTTACAACTATTTCTTGTGTTGGTCATGTTTGCAACTACATTGCAACTAATTTGCAATTATTTTGGTTTCATCCATCCATGTGAACAACATTTAGTTTGGTTTTTCTCCAAGAAAAAACAATTTATGTCCCATTAGTTGCAAATGTGACCAATTTAATTGCAACCATATAAGCATACAAAAGTGTATTTTGTAAATTCAAAAAAATATAATTCGGTGTATTAAAATTTATAAATGTACATTTTGAGTATATTAAAATTTTATGTAAAATATTTATTAAATATATTGTGCCCATATTACAAATTTATCCAAGCCATCTTATTATACTTATTAAAATATTACAAATGACATTTATTATTATTATTATTTATATTATCTACATGTAATAAAAAACTAAATTTCAATAGTAATATTTTATTACATAATGATGATGATGATGATGATGATGGTATTAAAATGATAGGAGAAATAATTATATAATTACTAAAATAATTACTAAAAATCTAATATATTATTGAATTTTTTTTAAATGATTAATGTACTTATTAATTTTTTATTTTTTATTTATTAGAAACTAAAAATTAACTATAATAAATCATAAAACATCTAACAAATGACATAATAATATATAATAAAAAATAGCTAACCTAGGCTAGCTACAAATTACATTCTTATTATTATTATTATAAATAATCAATTATGAAGTATTACTATAGTATAATAATTAATAAGAAATATTAATATATAGTTTAAGTTTCTATATTTCAAAATTAATAATTAATATTAGTTAATTAATAATTTTTCAATGATTATAATCAATTACTGATATATTTTATTATTTTCAGTTTATTATTTTATTATTCTATAATAATTACTGCAGTAGTTAAAATGGAAATTTAATAAATTAATATACAAATGCAGAAATTATTTTCAAACGAAAACTATACTTATTAAAAATATAAAATATGTATGGTAATAGTTCATAAATAATTATAATGAGTGAAGTAATAATATGAATAATAAAAATAAAATAGTTAACCTTGGCTACCAACTAGCTACAATAATAATTGAATTAATGTTATTTTTACTATTAAATAATTATATATATATATATATATATATTATGAACTCTAAAAATGAAAAGAATAATGGGAATAATTATAATAAAATAGTTAGCCATAGGCTAGGTTTTAATTATATCATTAGAATTAAAATTTTAATATTCCATTTTTATAATTATTAATTGTTAATTACTGAATATCTCAGTTTTTATATTAATTTACTTGGTTAAGAAAGAATCATTAATTAGTTATTAATAATTAGGTAATTATTTCAATATTATCCAATTATTAATTAATGAAATTGGTTGATAGATCATTACAGTTCACATATAATTAAAATTATATATTATTACTGTTTATTTAGCTAATAAATTAAGTAATATTCAATAATAAGTAATAATAATACTTAATTTAGTAATCATAATATATTGATAATTATTATTATAAATTATTAGTTAGTTAATTAGTTAACTAATTAGTTGTCATTTACTTACTTGTTTATACATTTTTCAAGATGAGAATGAAAGTCAAAACATATGGGATAATTTTCTTAGTTCCAAGTGTGGTTCATGTTTAGTCACAAATGATTTGCAACTAACAAGTTTATCCCATATGTTTTGGCTTTCATTCTCATCTTGAAAGTGTATAAACAAGATGTTTTGTCTTCACATTTTCATATTTAAAAACATGGACATATGGGATGAGTCAATAAAAATGATTTAACCCAAAATAAAATATAAATATTCATGTACTTACACCTAAGTACCTATTTCCTTAACTTACCTAACTACTTTTCTAACTACCTACCTACTTAAGTAGGTATTTGGCTTAGGTAGGTAAATAGGTCCTATCTAGATAGGTGTTTAACCTAGATGGGTAGGTAGGTATATAGGTAAGTAGGTACCTAGTTCAACCTACATATTTAAATATTGACTTAAATTGAATTTGGACAAATTCAATTAATATGCCACATGGAAAAAATTTATTGCACCATGTGTCACAATCTAAACCATCCAATCATAAAAATTAAACGTCTTAGATTATTTCAAAAGAATAAAAATATTTATTTATTTAATAAGAATTGGGACACGTGGTAACACATAATTTGTTCCCATTGTTCATCAAAAAGGTCACATCCTAGTTACAACCAATAATACATATATGACAAGTCAAAAGTTGAAGACGTATTTCATTGACTTTTTCTTTCATTCAAAATTTGTTGTCATTTGTGATTAGTCTCAATGCGACTTCTCCAGTGTGATTATTAAGATTTTAGGTGCAAATGTCATTTGCAACTAAAAATGAGTCGTAGGGACCAATTGCAAAATGGCCATTTTCTACTAATGTAAATTGTTCTAAAGCTTGATCTACCCATTTAACCAAGTTTTTCTTATTTAGTTCCATGAAATTGTTTTTAGACATAATTATATTTTCAACATTTCTAGATGTTATTTTAAATGAATTGAAACAAGATACATTTAATGGTTGTAAAACATGTGATGTGTGGGATGATAAGGTGATCAAGTTTAACCCAAATTCTTATGCATATTTTCATTATGAGAAGAAGGGGTGTTTTGTAACTAGCCTTGAATTTAATTTTTTAATTGCAATGACCATTTGCAACTCACCACATATACAATGCAACTTATTACAATTCAATTGCAACCATAACATCATGTTAATGTTACTAATTTTCATCCACTCATTAAAATTTGACACTTGGCACTATGAGGATTTTTGGCTTTAAATTATTATTCTTTTCCAATACTAATTTCCATTGTCTATTATGATTGTTAATGATGGTTCTAAATTATGACATGTGGCAAAATTAAAAATTGTCACATGGCATATTAATTGAATTTTGAAATATATATATATGTATAATTTTTATTTATTTATTTATTTATTTTAATAACTAGGTAATTTGGTACATAACCATAGGTAGGTAGGTTAGTAGGTCCTAGGACCTATCTATTTATGTAGGTAAGAAAGTAGGTAGGAAAATATAAGACTAGATGAATTAAAGAATACTCATGTAAATATTTTTATTATATTTTATGTTTTGTTTTTAAGGTTAAGCTCCTTTGAGTTCATCCAAAAATGGCACATGTATTTTAATGTGAGAACATAAAAGAAGACACCTTTTTTATATAATTTGTGACATGAGATTCAAAAACAAAGCATATGGATTATATTTTATTTTATTTTTGGTTGCGAATTGAATTGTAACTACAAAAAAAAATTCCAACATGTTTTGTGTTTTTTTTTCATTATGTTACTCATATAATTAAATTAGTAATTATCTGATAGTTATATATATGAATTAATTATTTGGATGGATTATTTGAATTAATTAACTAGTGAATTACTTATATAAATTAATTAGTCTAATTCAAATAACTAGTTAGTTAATCAATTTAGATAATTAGTATGACACAATTTATTATTTTATTTCAGATAATTTATTATCAATTGATTAATTATGTAAATTTCATATTAGTCATTTATTATCTGAAATTCTAAACATTTTTATTTTTATTTGAATTAACTAGCAAACTAATTATTTGAATCAAAATAATTTATAATTCAATATTAATAGTTAATTATTCATTTTAAATAATTATTTCTTCATAATTTAGTAGATTACATGTTATTTAGTATTAAATATTAAATAAATTATTGAAAAATAATTCATTACTTTTGACACATTGCTTTTAATTTCACATTTAAATTGAATATATGTATTTAGATAATTATTTTGTTAGTGAATTTAGATAATTAATGATTTGGTAATTTTTGACAAAATAAAAATTATCTTAATTAATCGGTTTAATTCATTATTAAGTATCCCCAAATTAAATAAATGTTTTTTTTTAAATTATTTGATGAGTACTAATTGTTCTTATATATCCATATTATTTAGTCTAATTAGCATAATTGGGTAGTTAGTTAATTTAAAACTAATTATATGAATTACGCTTCTTCATTTAGATTAATAATCAATTATTTCATATAATTAATAAGTTTATAATAATTAAATTTATTAAGCGGAATTAATATTTATTCATTAAATTATTGAAACAATAATTCTTTATAAAATATTACATATGAATTTGTGTCATTATTAAATTATAAGTTGTTGCGCAATAGTCACAACATAATTGAACACGAGTAGTTCAATAGTGGTGCATTAATGGCCCTACTAATTGTATAAATGTGAATCATAGTAAAAAACTAGTTGTAAATGTATTCTATAATGGGCAATGAATATGTGGACATGTGGCATGATGTCATTTATGTACATCATACATTAGTTGTAACATAGTTGTTGCATCAATGGCACATACAATAATTCTAAAATAATTGTCAAATGCAATTACAATGCAATTATTTAAAAATCCAAACATGGTCAATTACTGATGTATGTACTGTGTGTACAAATTATCATATAGAAGACCCATTTTCAATTCACTTGCAATTATGATACAATTATGATTTTTTGAAGTGGTAATTTATTTATTAATTCCCCATATTAATAGGGGGATAATTGCATAGTAGTTATAATACCCAAAGAATAGTTACACAATAATTGTACACAAGTTTTTTGAACTCTATGTGCAAAGCAATGTGATTTTGGTAGACACAATTTCTCATGATGTCTATTGTTTCTAGGGTAACATGAATACCATGCCCACCAAAACTAACAAATGTTTATTGGTGAGCGACATTTCATCTATAACATATTTCTTGAAAAAAAATAAAATTCTTTTGACAATAAAAAGGTCAATGAATTTTTTTTTGCATTGCCATGCAAAACCTTAGTTTGTAGAATGTGATGTAATAATTGAAAAGTCTCTTTCTTTTGAAAATGTAAAACCCTAGTGGAATACCTTCTACAACATTTATTTCATAGTTTATAATTACCCATTCCCGAAACTTGGGGATTGTGCTATAAACTACATTTAATCTTCTCCTAGCCAAAACCCTTATCCTTGCTTGAATGCCAATTTCATCTGAATTCCTTACATGATAATAACATAATTGTGTTAAATGTATAATGATTGCAAGAATTGGGTGTCAATCCCTATGCTTTACAAACTTCTAATCCATTTGTTTATCGAATGTTCATTTCCAAATGTCTATGTTTGAACCAATACCACCAACTCTTACTTGGTATCCTAGGTTTGAATGGTGTAACCCTTGTTTGTGTGAGCTTTGTAAATTTCATCTTTAATTGTTATAGAGGCTTATGAAGATTTGCATTTTTGCATAACTAAGGTTCACATAATCATTACAACATTTTTTTTTCCTATAAGCATACCTTTTGGCCCGATATTCCTAGATCTTGTTTTGTCATTTAAGTGATTTGAAAGAGAGCTTAAGAAAATGTTCCATGACCCATTAACCTTCTTTAAAAGATATGTCTTTTTTCAACATCCATTTATATTTATAATGCTTCATCTGTCCACATGTTTGTCATGCTTACTATAGGGATTTTATTCAACTATGATGTTAATTTTCTAGTCTTTGATTCAATAACAATCAGCACATTTTCCTTGTTTGCTACTTGTTGATCTAGCATGTTATTTCATTACCTTTGAGACACAATCAAGTTCATGGTTGTTTGATTCATTAGGAAAACCAGTCTTTGTATATTTTAGGAAGCTCTTGAAATTTAAAAATATTTTTTAATTCAATGTTATGAAATAATAACATATTTAAATATATTTTAAGTATATTTAAAATATTCTAAATGCATTCTAAGAACATTCTCATAATGAATTATTGACACCCTATTTACATTGAGAAATATTATATATATAATATTTCAAGAAGTTGCACCTCTTTTTTTTTTTGCACATTATTTGGAATAAAATGTAAGTAACCTCCCCAAGCTTGGTTCTTCCTAACCATCCACATGCATAGACCTACCTAGCAGCCATCAACTGCCTCACCTAATTACCAACCCAAGTAGCAAACACTTACATTCCCTACATACCTACTTGCCTATAACACATTTACTCACTTACATTGGTAGTTCGGTAGGTAGAGTGAGGGGGAAGTAAGAGGATTTACAAGATTAGGTTACCAAGTAGGACATGAAAACCTTGGTAAGTTAGTTGTGGTTCATTGACAACTGAGTCATAACAAGTTTGCAATGGATGTTGTATTGGTGGGTGCTGGGTCACATATACCCAAAGAGGACATGAAAGCACTTGCTAGTACATCTTTATACTTGCAGCACATATACCCAAAGATTACATGAAAGCACTTGCTAGTACATCTTTATACTTGCAGAACATATTTCCAATACTAGAACAACCATGTAGTATCATTATGCACTGACCTCTTTTGGAATTTCAGACAGTCCAACAAAGGATCCCTGCTCTCTTACCATGAATCCCTACATGGCATTCATGGTGCAACATTCAAGATTCATGAGAACCTAAGCCTCCACTATCTTCTCATGTGGATTATCTAGGTTTCAAGAGCATTGCCAAGGCATGTGTGAGGTGAAAAAGTATAAGCCTTATATGGTGTGAAGTAGTTGTGCTATCCCCAGTATGTTGCAATGCATAAGGAAGAAGAGTTTTATTCTACATCACATTTTCCAATCGATTCCTCCATTGTTTTAGTTTGTCACCTGCTGCAAAGCAGAAAAGTTTGTAAGCTCCAGCTTTGTGAACACTGGCAACATTGCTTCTGGCACTAGAAGCTTGAATAGTTGCTCTAATTAGAAGTAACCTATTAAAGAGAATCGGTCTCACTCACCTACTATAAAAGAGATTCAGGCACCAGCTGAAGACAGCTTTTCCCATTGAGCTTGACAACTGTTCTTTTTTTTCCTACTGAAGACCATCTGTCTTCAGTAGAGCAACTGTTTGCATCCCTCCTTCTCCACCCACCTTCCAACCTTTCTTGCACTGTGTCACTCCAGTTCTCGTAAATCAGACCAGAACCCTAGAAATAATGCAAAGCCAGGGAACACTACGAGAAATCCAAGGACTGCATGATGTCATAAAAATATGTCTTCAGAATCTTCAATCCCCACGGCTGAACTGGACAAGATTGTCCTTAATAATACCCAGTTTTGCTCTCTCTGCAGGTGTTTGATCCCTATTACAGGAAAGCATGCACAAACCTATAGTCTCATGGCTAATGTCTACTCTAAATCAGTACCTCAAAACTAAGTCAAAGCCTGAAATCACATTGGGCCTAATGTATGGAATAACCCAACAGAAGTGAAAAAAATCACCAGTAAGAGATAATTGTGGGTTGATCCACAAGGCTGTCACAGATACCAAGAAATGACCAGAGCAATGTAAGGATCTAAGTGCACCAATAAACCTCAAAGTTGTTTCCAGGCCTCCAGCTATCTGTAACATAGCATTCAGGGAAAGACTAATACCAAGTCTATATTGGTTATTGCCATCTGTTCTTGTTGAATAGGACCAGCTTGTCTCACATATTCAATGCCAACTCACTGTTAGGAGAATCATTAGACCAGTGACCAAGATGAAACACCTGCAGCAGACTGCAATATACCATCTTCAGAATGCCTAGAACCCCAGACAATAGTGAGTCCGGATTTGATGGGCCACTCAATTTGTTGCTCTGAATGACTCTCCAGGCCTGGATCATGTACACATGCTGAACTTCCACAAAGACCTATCAGACAAATGATAGAACTTTGCAAATACAGCAGCAATTGTGCTGATTACAGGTCAAGATATGAAATCTAAGCATTATTCTATCAAGAATACACCACATAGGAGATACAAAAGCAAGACACATCTGTGTTCATGCTTCACGCGTCTGAATGCAAAGTCAACCTTTGGGTGGGCCTCCAATGTCCAATCAAGTGTGAGAGCAGTTGAGTTCTGCCCCTACCAAGAAGAGCCTTCAATCCTCACAGGGTATGGTATGCTGCATTATGCTCAAAGCCCATTATCAAGCTATATCTGACTCAGAATATTATCCCTCAGCCTTAAACCTATATCTAACAGCACCATAGGCTCTTCCTTGAGCTTTTCAATCTTCAGAGAAGTATCAAAAATCATGAGAATTATATATGGTCCACAGACATGAGCATGCACTGCAAGTACTCTACACTAACATCATTGTGACCCACAAGGTATTTTGGTTGCAGAGCTGAGTACAAGATCAGCATCCAAGGTCAATGCCAGCTGGGTTACAGGGGTTGCAAATGTCTCATCTATGCAAGCCAGCACTCCATGAGCTTCAAAACCAATTCAACATCAATACACCACAAGTAGGGATTGGAAGTGACTCAGAGAAGAATAATAATGATCATAGCTGGATCAGAAATAAAGCATAGATTCATGTGCACAGGGAAAAGGGGTTGGCTGATAAAGATAAATGCTAAAAAAAAGACACCAAGAATCAGGACATGAAAGCACCTTTCAACCCCAGAATCCACAATATGTTCCAAAGATGCAACAGAATTTTACAGTGACACAAAATTTGGAGGGATAGCAAGTACCCCCTCAACCTTAGTCTCTACAACAGAGCAAAAGGAAAGAAGTTAACAGCTAACATTGTTTGTTTCTAGGGCATGCTGAAGAGTGCCAATAGGGTCAATCACTGATGTCTGGCAAATAAGAGAATTGTCCATAAACTTCTTGAAAGCACAAACTATTTTCAACCCAAACACAAACTTATTTACAAGAGAAGCCTGACTGGATTTTGAGCCCTGCTTGCAAAACCAGCTTAAAAGGCATTACCTGGAAGGCAATCAATTTTGCTATAGCCCTAAAAAAAAGGTGGATATCTGGCAGATTGGAGTTATCAGGGGCAGCAGCATCTCTCACATCTCAGCATCCAGTCCTCTCACCAACCAATACAGACAGCAAAGCTCAAGTAGAACTGCTTTCATGAGAGGTGAATCAGATGCATATTAAACAGAATCAAACATGTAAATATCAACTGAGAAAACATGCATGAGAACAATATTGTATCCAGATTCTTCTATAAAGATGTCATAGGCACCCCATTACATACACAGTTTAGGGTTTAAAGGGTTTAGGTCTAAGTCTTACAATGTATCACAGAGGGAATGGTTGCCAAGCTGCATTGTTCTATGTTTGGAACTGGAGCTGTTTACAACATTATTGACAGACAGTTAATGATGACAAAGGCAACATGATATATCCAGGGGCCAGATTCAAAGAAGCATCACCTGTACTGAAGCAGCAGCTTAGTCACATGAGCATCCTTCGACGTTATGTCAAAAGGTCCATGACATTGCCAACAAAGATTCAATCTGATTCAACAAAGGTTCTTTGATTATGAAAATTTTCATAGATAGACAAAGACAACATCGGTTGCAAGGAGATGGAGGAGAACCTAAAAATGAACATAAAAACCTCTTGGAATCTTGGTAGTATAACTAGAGGGCACACTATAGTGCACAATTATTCATCCATTCCACTTGAGTGAGCTTTCTATTTTCATGGCAGGTATTCTGTTTTAAAAGTAAGATTTATGGAAAAAAAAAATGGAAAGCTCTACTCGCTAAGGTTGCATCAGATTTTATACCGCATATAGCCAATAGGCAAAAAGCTTTATGGAAATCAGGCTTGTGCTCAGCTCTCACCTTTCACACCCTTATTTCTATAATGCTCTGGCCCTTGGGCCTTACACTACGCATGACATTGTAAGAATTAACATCAACTGAAGTTGGCTGAGAGGACTAAGAGGCGCTCGCTCTAGCACAAGGTACTCAACCCCTCTTGAAGACAAGGGGATTGTATTACAACACAAAGCTATGTGGTTAGTCAACCATCCTAATATGCCATGAGCCTAAGGTCTTAATTATAACTTCTTGTGATGCATTTCTTCATGAAGAGCAACCCATGCATTGGAGAAATAAGGTTCTAAGGAAATGGAACAAACATTATTTTCTTTAAACTCCATTGATATTATTGTTGTTGTTGTTGTTATTATATATATGATATCAACAGGGTAAGTATCAATGTTTTAATTTTTGGAAAATTTTATCTCCATGGCAACAAAAAGAAATCCAATGCGAAGTGTACAAAGTAACTTTTTGGGGAAAAAAAGTGCAAAAGTTGCCATATTTAGACAATGAGTTCCTGGAGGTCGGGAGAACAAAGCAGGATCCCAAAAACATTTCTACTTTGCTGGCTGAACCCTAGCCAAATTTGGCTCATTCCTCTTGTGGATGATCACATATGGGATAAAAGTGAGGTGCTATGGAGAACATGTTGGGCAACACAATGGGAACTTGAGGAACCTGATAGGAACCCATTGGGAACTTAAAGGGAACATAGTGGGAACACATTGGGAACCAAAGAAAAATGAAAAAAAATCCCCCCCAGGCCCCCCCCCCAAACTTAAAAGGGAAAAAAGCAAGGCACCTTGAGTACATTCTTGGGGAAGCCATTGGCTGCATGAAATTTCTCTTCCCAAAAGAGTTTGTCACCATTTTGGCCTGGGCTGATACCCCTTGCAAAGAACACCTTACCTATTGTTCATCAATAATAAATCCAATCTTCTTCTTCTTTTTACAATTCTTTTCTTTGAAATAACACACACAAACACACATATAACCTCAATATGTTGGCATCTTGAAGCCATCCTGGATGTGCTCCAGATCATTGTAAGGCACCATTTAGACCAAGTTAAAAGTCATTGGTACAGAGAGGTATTAATTGTTTAATATTTCATGAAGGATCTTTTCTACCCTTGATTATTCAATGCCGTCCAAGACCCGTATCTCTGGTCCACCATCCATTGGAACCACCTCCTGAAAGATCCATCAGCAAGGTGTCCACGGGCATGAGTGCTAGTCCACATAAAAGGCCAAGTTCTAGAACACCATCTATTCTTTTTATAAGAAAGCACATTGTGTTGATATCATCAATACTAGTGACCTTTGGACGCATGAGCATAAATTGTTGCTTGCTACTCATCCTTGTAGGGTGTGCTAGTCGGCATAAAAGGCCAAATCCTACAACACCATCTATTCTTTCTATAAGAAAGCACGTTGTGTGGATATCAGCAATCCTAGTCACCTTTTGGTCGTGTTACTCATTGTTAAATTATTGCTTGTTACTCATCCGTGTTGTAGGCTTGTAGTATATGGAAGCAAAATATGTTCATAGGTACACACGCTCCATTTATGTGCCCTTTATCCATGCAATGTTGAAACAGTCATTTGGCCAATCTATTACATAAATAGTCCTATTTGTTAGCTAATACTAGCCTATGCCTACACACCAGAACTTATATGTAAGATAAAGCTCAATGCCGTCAGCTTTACTTGAATAAGGGCCCTTTGAGGCAGAGTTGAAAATGGGCCAAGTTCTGAGCTTTAAGTTCTGGATCGGCTCTTTTTTTTTTCCCTGTGATACCCAGTAGATACCCATTGGGTGTCAAATAAAAAAGGAAGCCAGATACCTGCCGGGTATCATGGGAAAAAATATTAAAAGGTAGGGTGGGCATTTTGAAAAACATAAATGCTCACATGTGCTTTTCATGCAAGCAGTTCATTTTTCAAAGCCACCCACTCTCCATGGAGGAAAGATTAGGGGCTGCAACCTGGCCTCCAATTATACTAAGAAAATCTGCCCAAGTCTTTACAATTTTGAAAATAACATGAGGAGCTTTGGCAAAGCATATGGGTTGGGGACTTTGTGAAGCGAATTAACCCAATTAGTGCTTTTTCTTTGTGTCAACCTTTAGTGGGATCCTCTGTCAAGTTGGTTTAGGATGAAAGTGTATTTTACACCCTTAAAGCAAACACTAATTGTGTGGTTAGAGGATGAAAACCTATAATTCATGGATGGTGGGCACACACTTGGCTGCAATATCGCAAGAAAAGGTTGCTAGGTTGGGAAAAAAGTCACCCAATTGCTATACTATGCACCAAGCTTGGTCCATCATTTAAACTCTTTGTGAGAAGTAGGTTAGGAATCAAGCCTCGCGCTGCTTGTGCATATTCTTTTACATGAAAGGTTACAAAGGCCATAAAAAGAAGATAGATATAATTAGGATTTTGGAGTACAAAGTCAAGCCTAAGTAATCTAATCATGAGTGAAGTAGTGAAAACTAAGGAGATGATTCAATTCCTTGATGAGCTCCATTATGGTGCACAAGACTATGACTTCGAACTAGTTGGCCCCTTATGGGACCTGGAGTGGAGGTAGGCCTAACGCCCAATTTTATGAAGGGTATTCGTATTTTTCCCCTTTCAATTGTTGGGTCATTTTTTAATTTTTTTTACCAAGTAAATTGGATGTGCAATGCATGGTCATAGTCAAGAAGGAACAATTTTTTTTTTGTTTCAAAACCCTTTTAAATTGATGTTCAATAAATATAATAAACAATGCAAAGTGGGTGCTTGAGGCCGCGTGCGCTCTGAAAATTTAGATTGCATTTTGAGGCCTCAGGCCTACCTCCACTAATAAGAACCAACTTGCAAATATAGGCACAATTTTGAATCTGCAAAGTGAGCCATTTGCTTAAAAGTTTCCCAAATAGATCAAAACAAATGTTGTATTGACACATCTTCAGCTTTTTCCAACTTTCTGAGAAGACATATGCTTCTTGTGAGTCCATACACCAATTTCGAAGGCATTTGAATTTCCAGCCTGGTGAGAATGGAAGGCTTGGTCTCTGAGGTCACACTTGGATGTTTATTTACTCACGTTATTTAACAAATTTGTTGTTATATAAGTGCTAGATGGGATGATGGACAAAGGATAGTTTGGAGCACACACATGTGTCTTTTGTGGATTTTATTGCACACAATAAAATAATATTTTATTTTATTTTATGTTACACAATTTGACCCGTTGTGGGAACTCAATGTGCAAAAGACAACACAAGGCATGGTGGGTGGTACTGGGAATCATAATAATTTTTGGTATCCATCCATATGGTATAAGAGTATTCAAATTGGGTTGAACAGAACATAAAAGACAAATTGCTTAATTTAGTTGAATGTCTAGAAACATCCTGAACTTGGGTACACCAGCTCATGTTCAAAGGTGAAGAATTCATAGCATCCAAATGGTCGGGGCCCAGGGGTTAAAGGGTTAAAGGGTTTTTCCAGCTTGATCTCATAGATGTTGTAGCAGTAGAAGGTTTGCATTTCAGTTGTCATGTTTAAGTTGACAGATATCAAGATCTTAAGATGTCCTTAATAGCCTTAATAGCAGCAATTTTACCATTGTTGCACTCATTTTTATAGATATTACAGGTTTTCTAGCAGTGGAAATCCAGTGTCTAAACAGGGCTTCACCTATTTTAATGTATCTGTTGTTGAAGGGTAAATATCAATTTTCACAACTATATAAGATGGATAAAGGCACATAAGCTTTGCAAAATTGTGAATCTGGGTAAGGAATAAGATAAATGAACAACATGTACCTTGTTCATAATGGAAATGTTTGAGTAAGTACTTGATCATTTATCTTATTTTCACCTATTGAATGTAAGTGGATAAATGTAGGGTAAATTGAAATATGGGTCTTAGAAAGAAGATTTCATTTCTCATTTCATTTTTCACGACGTATTTAATCATTATAAACAATTTGGAGTGGAATTTAATATGATTCTTGCGATTTGTTAACAATTCAAATAGTCGACCAATCCATATTTTTAAACTTTAAAAGTTCACTATTGATAATTATTGCATTATTTTCAAGAAAGTTACAAAATATGTTCATAATCATCATGTTAATGTATTATCAATTTTTAATTGACAAATTCAAATTTAGATTATTCATCACAAGCATTTAAACACAATGCACCTTGCAAAAATGATCATTATAACATCAAAAGTGAACCATTCAATCATGAATTCAACTTGATTTACACTTAAATACAAAAAAAATTACATGGTGTTTTGTAAATGTACTTCCAAAATATTTACACATATGTCATGCAAATGTAAGTGTAAATAAAAATATATGCATTAACACAAAATGTAAATGTAAATTGTTTACACCTACACAATTTTACATGATATATAAAACAAATATTCACGTTTACATGTAAAACATTGATTCGTACCATCTTTGTAAGGTTCAGGTATTAAGCAAATACTCATATCTAGGTTAGGTTTTGAAGTATTTAGATTAAAGGTTCAATTTTTTTTTGACACCAAATTTGGATTTAGACCATGAAACCAACTTTTGCTAAAATTGAAACTTGGATTAGGATGTACCCTTAAAAATAAGTTCAAGTTTTTCACCCACATAAATACAAGATGTTTTAAAGGTGTAATAAAAATAATTTTACCTTCAAAATTGTGACATTTTAACATTGCACAAACATTATGGGATAAATTATGGTGGTGGGTGTCATCACAATAATATGTACGATAAAAAGAGTTGTAAATAATGTTTTATAATTATACCATGTATTTTTGAAAAATCACCAAAAAATCTTGCCCATACAAACCCATGTGTTTACAATTTATGTTCAAATCAACCATGACGCATTTCCAAAGTCATTGAAAGACCAAAAAGTGGGTTCCAAAGTGAAATTTTTTTAAAAAAAAAGTTAGGGCATGTTCCTTAGCTCACAACATTTATAGGGTAGGAGGGTGCAGTGGAGCTTTGAAATGAGACTAAAACGAACTCACAAGCAAAAGTTCAATATGAAATTAATCTACATAATTAAATAAAGAGGGCAATTAGTGCAAGTTGGATGTAAATGGTGTGATGGACTTAATAAGGACAACTTCAAATTCAAATTCTACTTACCTTGCAACCTTTGAGAAAAGGCACCACTCCCTTCCCTATATTATATTTTGTGACTTTTTGTGTGGGCTACGTCTAAATGGCACTTTTTCCTACGACTTCTAAATGGGAGTCCCAAAACTAAAATTTGTATTGTCTCAAAAATTTGATTGTTTAAATCTTCTTCAATCAATCTTATTTGGGACATGCAAATGCAATATCTTATAACCTTCAAACAGATCTTTTCAATGGTGTATCGCACACCCCAATAAGAACTCATTTAACCCCTACTCTAAAAGGATTTGTGGTTAAAAATCTAATTTCCAATTTAACTCCCAACCTTTCTTTTGATCATAACTCATGCATTTCAATTTTAAACAAACAATGCAAGGGCACTTTAGGTATCAACACTTTAAAATCTTTCCAATGATATTTTGGGGGCCCAAATTGGTGTTTGTTCACCTTTTCAATTAAAGCTTTAAATATTTGGGACTACCGCATTAGTACAACTCCTAAAATGTGAGTGCATTTTTGGAGTCATTAGGTTCATTCTCTTACACTCTCCCCCACTTGTGAAAATGTGTTTCATTTTTGAACATATTTTCTTGGCCTCATGTGCTTTAACATTTCACACTTAGTCACAAACTCGATGTTAGGGTTGCGACAAACCGTGTTTTATGACTATTGCTTTAACTGTCTTCTATGGCATGTGGTAAAAAAACTTATAATCACATATTCAATTACAAAGTGATTTAACATTGTAGATGTGATTATGATTTGTGATTATTGTTGGGTTTGACAAAAATGGAAATGAAATGTGCTTTCATATCATGCACAATTGGTAACATTCAACAATTTAAATGAAAATTTAGTTGTTTTTGTAATTGGTAATGTGATTCACAAGTGATTTGGCAACATGTGGCATCTTGTTCAACTTTGATTTATGACTATATATCATAGTTGCAATGTACATGTTTTAATGGCAAGCTAATGCACGGAACATGTCATGTTAACTTACACAATGTAAGATTAGGAAGCCTCTAGGTACCCTAATTAATACAAATAGCCCCTTAGTGCGCCCTTAGGAAACCTAGAAGCCTAAGTAATCCCTAAGTACCTTATATAATTTAATTATCCCCTAGGTAGGCCTTTAGGTACTTTAAATAATTTAGGCAACGTTTAATTAGGCCCCTAAGTACCCAAATTAAATTAGGCAACCTTAAAGGAAACTTAAATAGGCCCATAAATATCCTAATTATTATAAATAATCTTTAGGTAAGCCTATAGGTACTTTAGTTAGTTTAAATGACCCATAGGTAGCCTTTAAGGAACTTAACCAACCCCTACATAGGCCCTTAAATATTTTGGGTAGTCTAGGTAGCCTATGTAGGTTAAACAACCCTTATGAAATCCTTAAATAAACATTTATGTACCCCAAATAACCCTTTGGTACCTTTCGTAGTCCTTAAATATATTTTTGGATATTTTAAATAATTTAAACAACCAAGGTAAGTAGTTCTTATATAGTTAAACAATCTCTAAATAATCTTTAAATGTACCCTAACTAGATTAGGTCAC
>Ga0116231_10006724_pt1 | contig 21646 bp, 17 predicted proteins | sample S1TSphgellanicum_2_FD_89695 | JGI IMG/M metagenome (GOLD analysis project Ga0116231, IMG submission 89695) | Host-associated microbial communities from peat moss isolated from Minnesota, USA - S1T2_Fd - Sphagnum magellanicum MG | ecosystem: Host-associated > Plants > Peat moss > Unclassified...
AAATAATTAAAATTTATTTGAAAAAAAAAATGTTTGTTTTTCTTTTTTTTTTTTTTTTTTTTTGAAAAAACCAAAAAGTCTGGCCGTCAAATGTCTTGCATTTTTTTTTTTTTTTTTGGGGCATATGAATAAATGAAAGTACAACACCGAATGCTTTCAAGTTTCCTCCCACCGAATATCTCCATTCAAAAGAGATGACTCCAAGGTGTGTGTGTACTATCAATGTCGGGTCTCGTATATAGGCTTGCACTCGGTATCAACACTTTAGTTGCAAGGACACTAAAGAGACTGATTTGACCTCAGGCAATAGACTTATCTGGAGAGTCACCCTCTGTTTCTGGTGATTATGCTGAAACTAGCTGTTCTCACCCCCTAATTGCCTGACTTTATGGATAACTCTAATATCCATCTTATTCCAGTCCCAATCTGGTATATGAGTCTTATACCAGATTCAATAATACCAGGCAAAAAATATACTTATCACATATACAAGCGTAAAATCAGCCTTGGCAATTGCACAACCCATTGGTGTATACTATCAAGTTAAGCCCTAAACAAGGATTTCAAGGTGAACCCATACCTAAAATGGTACCTTCTCCTACTAGAGTGAGGTCTGCTAGAGGGTCTATATATTATATTAACCCATTTCAATATATGGGTCTGATTCTTCTACATGTAAGTAGTGAATAAATAGTGTTTTTTCTTTTGAAAAATGCAATAAATATGATGTACCTTTCACTCATGTGGTGAAATTGTAGTTTGATGATTGAACCAAGTTTATGACACAAAATTAAATGATAACTGGGGCTCTGTGTGAAATTGGTTGGAGTTTGAATCCTAATCACACCAGATTTGAAAATCAGGTTTCCAGAAACACCATGACCAAAAATGTTCCATGATTTGAAGAACCCATATTAGAAGTTAGAACCATATCACAAGTTCTTTCAACTATAAAAACCCTTTCAAAATTAAAAATTAATTAGTCTACCTTTTTTTTTTTTGAACAATTTTTTTTGAAGGAAAAAGAAGAGTACATATTTTGAAATAATCTAGATTTATTTTTTTGGAAATAGAATCTTTAAAATTAATTAATTAATTAATTGGCAGATATGTGCAGAAGCTGGTCCTTTTCTATAGTACTCTTGACCATGGGTATGAGTTTAGGTGCTGGTTAACCTAAGGCCTTAAGTAACAAGCCAGGAAGGAGGATTTGATGTACTCAGTACACTTCCCAGCAAAAATGAGGATGAAGTACATCCATCAACACCAACTAGCTAACCTAAAACCCCATTTCTTTGTGCAGTAAAATGTAGCCAGAATTGGCTTCATGGATGGGATGAATGGGATGAATAGGATGAATGATATTACCATGGGTCCAAGGCAATAATTGTTAGGTGCAGAGCATTAAATGGAAATTAGCAGTTGCCAAGTACTTTGAAGTTACCACTTCATCCAAAAATTGATTAGACTTAGGCGTTTCCAATCATTACATGATTTCAAAAAAAAATCAGCTTGGCTCCTTTTCCAAGAGGGGAATTCAACACTTTGGCCCCCCCTCCCTCACATGTGCCAATAAATAAAAGCTCAATTAGCCATTGAACTAAACCCTAAACCCTTCTAGCATTTTAGGGTTTAAGGGTTTAGATAAGTGGAATGATAGGATATAGGGCTAACATTATTATGAGAAGCTAATTCTCTTGTTAAACAAAAGGGGTGTGTCACATAGCTAAGCTTTTAGGATCATAATTATACACATTTTAATATTATAATTTTATTTATTTTTATCATTAAGACCAAGAAAGAAGAGAGCTTAGTTTGCACAACTACTTAATTATTTAGTACTAAGTTTTTAGCATCATAATTATACATATTTTAATATTATAAATATTTTTTTTATCATTAAGACCAAGAAAGAAGAGAGCTGAGTTTGCACAACTACTTAATTATTAAGTACTAAGTTTTTAGCATCATAATTATACATATTTTAATATTATAAATCTGTTACCATTAAGACCAAGAAGAGAGAGGTTAATAGTTTGCAACAACTACTTATTAGTACTGAGTAGTTATTTAGAACTAAAATAAAAGTGTTAAAATACATGAGGGCTATGACATGTTTGTTTAGGTTTTTTTTTTAATATTTTATTTTATTTTATTTTATTTTATTTTATTTTTTTAAAATAATTTATAAATATAAATTAAGTATAATTACATTTCAGATCACAAAAAATTTAATAAACCAAAAGATTGCATGAGAATGAAATAAAATGAAATATAATTTTTTAAAATTAAAATAGATCTTTGAAATAAATGAAGTATCAGACTTTTCAGGAATTTGTTTGCCTATTTCTTTCTTTCTTTCTTTCTTTCTTTCTTAGCATAAGGTTCAAGTGACTTTGAGTTGGTCTGGTATGAGGCCACTTTGGCAATCATCCACAAGGAGATTTAGCCACTTTTGGCTATAGACCAGCTATGAAAATAGAAATTTGCTAAAGTCCTTTTATACCCTGGCTACTTGCTTGGGCTGGTATGAGGCCAGGTATATCCCTGCCACCTGGTATTGAAACTGGTATATTATTATAAAAAAATGGCACAAGATGGGTATCAAGGTAGGATTCATGCAAGCCTGATATGGGTATCAGGCTGGGTATCACCTCATGGCATACCAGCCTGGTACACTCATCACAGAATTGTTTTTAAAAAAAATTTAAAGGAAAAATGTAGCTTTAGAAAAAATAAAATTAATAATTTAATTAAATTAAATAAAAACTGACCAAAAAAAATTGCTTTCAAATTATGATGTGCTTGTAGCATGGCTCTTAAGCATGCTACTTTAAAAACAAAGGCATTTTTTTGGGGGGGGACGGAAAAAATGGGCCCAAAATAGTCACATTATTATATGAGGAAAACAAATTGCCAAATTGCCAAATTTAGACAAATAATTTGTAGCATATGGCCAAAAACATAGATTCCTAAACTTTTCTACTTTCAGTTCTGACTTGGAGACAAATTTGGCTAAGTCCTCTTGTGGATGATCATCTGACCACTCACCCACCCACCCACCCACCCACCCACCCACCTACCTACCTACCTATCTATCTACCTACCTACCTACTTACCTACCTACTTACCTACCTACCTACCTACCTACTTACCTACCTACCTATCTCACAAGATAGGAGAAAAAAACCACACTGGGTTCATCTCATCTCCTCCTCTCCAATGTGCAAATATGTAGAGAAAGGACATACCCTATATTTCTTTGACTTTTGTGTCTGATAGTAGGAGAAGGAGGAGCTCAGCTCTCAAGGCCAGGCTCCAAATCAATGATGCCTTCAACAAAAACATCCATTTTGAACATCATTACACAATCACAATATGAAGGTGGTGGAGGTGGTGGCCATGATGATGGATGGATGGGTTGGTCTCAAATTTAAAAAATGCAACAACACTTTATGGAAAAAGCTTCATGGGGAAACTCATGATGTTCTTCTCCACTTTTAGTGATTTCTCAAACTGCTGAATACGTAAGTGCATTTTTTAAACTTGAATTTCTGAGTGAAAAAATAGTGTGTTATATATATGAGTACATATACTTTAAATTTTTCCCCCATTTCCAATTTTCCAACTTCCTTTTTTTTTGTTAGGCCTTTGCTGATGATCTCTTCAGAGCAGGTCCTTGATGATCCATATTTGCCCCTTATGAAGCTAACCACATATATATATGCTAGGAGGCCTCAGTCCAGTGTTTTCTTTTTTCTTTTTTTTAAATTTCTGATTTTGCAAAAGTGGAGAATTTTTACGGACTGAAAATAAATAAATATTCCACACTTCTTTTCTTCTTTTTTTCCAAAAAATACCTAATTTTTTCAATTTTCTCTCCAATAATCACAAAAATATGACAAAATTTGTCACCCAAAATAATTACTACCTCAATCCTTTGCCCAATGCACCCATTATTGCCCATTATGAAGAGAGCCTAGTGTGAAGCTCAAATTGAGTTGGATGAACAATGGCTGCCTGCATCTAAGGCTCATCTAAAAAGCATTCATCAACCCAAATCAGGTTGATTGGACAAGGAAGGGTTAATTGCTCACTCAAACATTAAATTGTTTTGAATGATATGAACTCATGTCTAACCTCTGAGATCTTCACAACCATTGCAACTTCTAAGGTTAACTAACTTTAGCTCTCCTTCAGTTCAATGGTGGTGGACACACAAATGATATGGGGAGGAGCTTCCCTCATCCCCCCAAGAGTTGTTTTTGTTGCTTTAGAATAATGGAAAAGAATGATGACCTAGTGGGGCCATATCATGACTCATATCATGTGGGCATGATATGTTTATATCCAGAATCCAGATATTCCAAAACACCACCAGCTCACAGGAACAAACAACAAACCTATGTTGGTTCTTCACTTTGCACATTTCCATGTTGCTTGCAACTTTGATACTATAACACATCCATCCAATCTTTTGATTTCCATGTTGCTTTCCAACTTTGATACTAACACATCCATCCAATCTTTTGATTTCCATGTTGCTTTCCAACTTTGATATGCATCCAATACTTGACTTATAATTCTTGCTCAAAGTCAAAAGCACATCCCAAACAACCCTTGGACCTTGCAAGCTATGAAGAAGAGGAGCACAAAATGCCACATTTTCGTTTGGGAATATGTTTCCCAACAACCCTTTGGCACGATGATTCGATTGTGTTTTTTCTCCTAAAAACTTTGTCCATGGTTTTCATCACTTTGATCCATTTGAAATCATACACCTACAATTGGGGAATTTGTAAATCAAGCTCATATAATTCGCGGGTTGCCCAATTTTCAACATCTTATCTTTTAGCTCCATCTTAAATTCTACAACTTGAGGTTGTAAATTAGTCCATGTAAATACGTCTAACAATGTATAATGCAAATTTCTTTCATTTGTCAATTCAACCTTGAGTGATTCTCTAGTCAAATATAATGCAATTTTTTATCACTTGTCAACTCTATTTCTAATTGTTGCAATTTGCCATCCCTCAAACTTTGCAATTTAAATATTTAGCACTTGGTTCACAAGGCCAAGTCACTAAAATGTCAAAGCCAATTCAATGTGTTAATTCAAATGTTCAAAATAATGTAATAGGAATGAAGAAAATACGTTGTTCAATTTACCACAAAGTTATATATATATGACGGTCATTAAATGAAATAATCCATAGAAACAATTAAGCTAGTAAGACCTATAAATTCGATTTACCAAAAGGTTTCAACAACAAAATTGTAGAAGGCTTATTAAACCTGAACTATGATGACCACAATGAAAGTTCATAACTAAGGAGGTGTGCGTTGAGATGGATTTTTAAATTTGGTTCATGTGAAAAGATGTTAAAATTAAGTTTGTCTTCAAAGGTGGTCATCTACACACTTTTATGTTCATATTGTGATGAGTGCAATAAATGGTAGTTGTTTTCCTTGAAACAACTTGTAATACATATTAACCATGGTTAATTTAGTCTAATTTGACTTAGTTTAATTTAGTTTATTCATTACTTGTAATATTTAAGTAATTATATATATATAATATTATTAATATTATTAATACTTAGTAACATTAAATATGAATATGAATATTAATTTTTATTATATTACCAAGGAAGGTGGGGCATTTTTTTTAAATTGTGGGTTCAAAATTTTGTTCATTTTGTTCATTTTTTCTTTTTCATTGAATTTACATTTTATTGAAAAAAATTCAAATAAAATTCATGAATAAAATAGGGCAATTTTATTTTTAAAAATTTCCAAAAAATTAATTTAAATATATTTGACAAATAAAATTTGAAATTTTGCAATACATATTTTAACCATTGTTAGCTTAGCCTAATTTATTTTAGCTTAATTTATTTTAGCCATAATTAATTTAACCTAACTTAATTTAATGATGGTTAGTTTAGCCTAACTTACTTTAACCATGGTTAGTTTAGCCTAACTTATTTAAACCATGGTTAGTTCAATCATGGTTAATTTAACCTTTTAACTAATTTAGGTTAGTTTAGCCATGGTTAATTTAATGTTTTAATTAGTTTAACCATGGTTATTTTAACTTAGGTTACTTTAACCATGGTTGACTTAATATTCTAATTAATTTAGGCATGGTTTATTTAACCATGATTAGTTTAGCCACAACCTTATGCATTAAATGTTGAATTTTAGCATTTCATACCCAAATTTAATTTAAAAATTCATTTTATGGATAGAGTGAAAAAAGGGTTTGATGGTGGAAAAAGGCCCATATACAAGGCGATTTTATGAATAACTTTAGTATATACACTTACATTTACACGCCCCAAAACATTTACCTTGGGCCGTGTAAAAGTAAAAAAATTATATACATGCCAATAATATAAGTGTAAATGTAAAAAATTTGGATGTGTAAATGAAAATAATTTACATTTACACGGGATTTACATGCCATATATACTATGGATATTAACATTTACACACACAACATTGGAAAAGACATAATGTAGGTTCTTAAGGTAGGCTGAGGTTGCCTAACCCTATTTTAGGTGCCTAGACCTAAGCTTAAACTTTAGGTTCCTAAACCTACGTATTTAATTTTAGGCCTAGTTTAAGTTTAACCTAAGTCATTTAGGTTCTAACCACATGGCATAACCTAAGTGGCTAATGTTTAAATGTCATGTTGCCTAGCCTAGGTGGCCAATGTTTAACTGCCACATGACATTTGACCAATCAAAATTATGTTCGACCAATCAATCGAGGTTTGACCAATCACTTTAATGATGAACACATAAGACCACCCATAGAACCATTAATTATACGCATGTTGCCCATGCACCCTATAAAAACCACAAAAGAAAATTGAACCAAACCACCCAATTGCCTATTTAGTCGTTTCTTTATCCCACTAGGGTCGAACTACTACTTCAAACCACTAAGCTTCCTAGAAACCCCACTATAATGGTACCATTGCAAAATGAATGGTTTGCACAATAGTCTAACCACATGTTTTCTACTAGTGTAAAATAATGTATGGCTTGTTGCTTTGGTCCAACATCTATCATTCTTGACCAACTTCAAAATTACCAATGGCAATGAATGCATATAAAAGATTTATCAAAGTTATTTTAAATGCCATGTGGGTTAAATCTCAAGACTTAGGAGGTGGACCAATTTTAATGGCAAAAATTAAAAAGAAGCTAACTTATTAATTTGTGCTATCAAGTTGTCATTGGTTGGTAGGAGACCTCATCATGAACCAAATGTTGCCTTCAATTTTATGGTATTTTACATTTGTTGGGTATGACCCAAAAATCAATTTAAAAAATTAAAGCTTTTTCAAAAATAATGTGTTTGGTAGTGACCATAATATAATTTCTCATGTGAAATGGAATGAGTATTATGTTTAGAAAAAAATTAGTAGACTAAGGTTGGTTGACCCAAAGGAAACATTATGCATACATTTTTTTTCAAAATGAGTGATATATGCCTTTCAACTCGGTGAGTCAAACCTACAAGTTTTCATTTATTATAGGATTAATTCAACAAAACCAAACAAGAGTAAGAAATGGGGATTCAAAGTAGAATAGATTTTTTATGTTCATGCATAAACATCATTCGATAAAAAGATTTGGGATTCAAGAAACCAAATCAATGAAAATTGGAAAAATATGGTTGTCAACTTGTAAGAAAAACCTCTAATTAACAAACATGAAATTCTCATGATAAATCTTTGGTAGGGATCATAGTTGAAAGGTACAACATTTGGTTTTTCACTTATATGTGCAATTGCATTTCTTAAAAAACTCCATGAACAAAATGAACAAAATTTTGAGCCCACATATTAAATGCACAAAATTCAATGAAACAAAAAGAAATCAAGAAAAATGATTTATGCACAATCAAGTCTATTATTCTTACATCAACTAATTCATTCATGAATTTTGAAATTTCTATTTCAAAATTTGGTCTCAAGATGGAGGAAAAAAACTCATGGTTTCAATTAAGGAACTCAATTCAAATGGATTGCATGGACAAATTTTCTCTTCTCCAACATGGTGCAACATAATCACCTATTCAAAATATCAAGATTACATTTTCCTAGCCAACATGAGCAAAATGGTTTCCTCTATTACAAATTATATCTTAGAAATTAGAATGAAGTAAATTATGGCAAAAGGAATCCATGTGGAAAAGGAATTCACATTTTTATGGTCATGGCATAAGGTGATTATAATCAATTCATGGAGGTTCAAGATGAACCTAAATGCCAATATGGATTGCCTTTTTTTGTTGGCCTATATTATATTTGAATCAAAATTTCACATGTTTAAGGAATAACTTAGAATTCAACATGCATGGAAGTGGGCACTACCATCATCTACAAGATGGATGTGAAACTTTCATCGTGTAGACCATGGCAACAATTTTCATATTAGTAGTTCTCCTTTGAAATGAGACTCAATTAAAGTCTTTGGACAGAATCTTTAGTAGAAAGTTCAAAATTTTAGTTTTCTATGACATTTTTTTTGAGGTCTAGTTTCGCAAATTTGGTTAGATAGAAATGATAGTCTTTAATCATAACATTTAGACATTATAGCATATTAAGATTACTATTTGGATGCCATTGGTTATGGTAAATTAACATTGGTAGAAAGTTTTTCATAACATTTAGTGATTTCCTATTGAGAAGAAGGTTTTTTTAATTTTAGTATAATTTGATAACTCTTGGGGCTTTAGATTTATTTTCTACTCTAGGAAAGACAAATATGTCACTTGGAGTTGTCACTATCCTAACATGGGGGTTTTTTCATTGACCTTTGTTCCATTTCCAGGCTTGAACTTGGTTCTAGTCTTTTGAAGCAATGATTTGTAAATTTTTTTTCTCTACAATTGCCATTTATTTCAAAAAAATTGAAAGGTATGTGTAGTCTAATGAGTTGTATGGTAGTGAACATTTGGATGAAGTAAATGATTTGTGAAAACTTGTGAAGACTTGAATCTTTTGCATTTTTGGTTATTGAGGTGTTTAAAGGATGGATCAACTTTGAATTGTTTACGTTATGTTGATCTTTCAAAGTTTTGTGCCTTATCATAAGTTTGACATGATTTATAAAGTTTCAAGATGACATGGAATGAAGTTTTAGAATAGGTGTCAACTTTAGGTATTTTAGTTTTTTCCCATGTTATTGAATTGTTGGTGTAAGGTGACAATGTTACATTTTTATAAAAAAATTGCATGGGAAGACTAAAAACACGATATGGTTATGAAAATATTGAAGATATCACAATACATGTGAAAACGTGCATGCATACATATGGGTATTGATATTCTAAGAATATTAGTAAGACATAGTAATTATTGCCATAATTGTGTGTAACATTTGAAACTTTCTTACATCTACCCATGTTAGTATATATTGTAATATACAATAATAATAAGTAAATCGCCTTTTAAGTCTCCAATTTTTTAAATTTTCATTCCATGAATGTGAAATTTCCAAAAATTCAAAAGTTGGTTAGCGTGAAAACTTTTAAGAACTTTGGGTTTATAGGGCCAAAACATCCATAGGTGGTACTACTAGGTACAACAACAATGGGATGGGAAAGAAATGAGGTTCTAAAACCAATTATACTATCTTCCCCTATTTTGTTACTTCCCATTTTTGGTATGCAATCCTTCATCATTTTCCTATTTTATCTTTTATGAAGACAATATGGTAGCTACAAAAGGATTCCTTGATTTGTCCATATAAGATGATTATATGGTTTGTTGGCAACTAAACACTTGAATAAATTGTTCATCGAAAAGTTGTACATCATGTTCCAATTCTACCTCTTTATTTTTTTGTCATGATTTGGAACATTGATGTGATTAATCTTTCTTCGCCCATTCTGACCATTGTTAATCACTACAAGAAACTTTGAAAATCCCCATTAAAGCCATGCATGTGTCACTCAAGAAAACTCACACCAAAAGTCCCAACTTTTAGCTTTCACCCATTATCAATATATAACACAAGTCCTTTGCACTTGTAATTCACTACACTCTAAGGTTTGTAGAGGTCAATTAAAAGGTGGCAAACAAGAATTGGAAAACATCAAGGTAAATGCCAACAAGAATAAATAAATGTGGCAAAGGGATGTGTTATATAAAAAAAGATGAAAAATGATTTATGTTTTCATTTGTGCCAAAAATAACCAATATTATTATAGTTTAAGATGGAAATCATGGAAAATGTTATATTATATGTTGAATTCAAGGTTTATTTTGGGAAAATTTTCACATCCTAGCAATAAAAATAAACCAATGCAACCCACAAAACAAAAAATTGTTTTGGTGAAAAAATGGCAATTGAAGGATTAATAATACAAAAAGAAGTATTCCACATCAAAAGGCTTAAACATATTTTATGTGTTCAGAGAAAAACATTTTTGCAAGGGAACCAATGTAAGCATGATATATAAAAAATATAAATCCACAAATCTTATTCATTCAATTTTCAATTTAATCAACATTTTAGAAAGGGAAATATTTTATTTAAAGAATTCAACAACTATAATACATCAAATTTTGTCCAAAAAATCATTAAATTGTAAATACGACATGTATTTTTTTTTAAAAACTCCATGACTACATGAGTTATAGTAAAAATCATAATAGCATAATTGAATGGGGGATGATGTAGGATGAGACAATTTGACAATGAAGATGTGAATGGATGAATGTCAACAAGTGTTCTAAAGGCCTTCTAGAGGTTCTTGGTATCATCCAAAATGATATAAAAATCGGACAAGTTTACATCATTTTGGATGATCTATCCCACACGTGGAAGAAAAGGCATAGTCCCAAAGAGAACTTCCCACCCGGAGGCCAAGACCCAGTGATCTGAAGGGTCGCAGGAACGTGCGATTGTGTCGATCAAACGCGCCCGGTATCCCAGGCCGGGCCGGGTGTTTCAAACACCGGCGGCCGGACAGACGGACCCGTGCCGGTCCCGGCGTGTCGCCGCGCGCGCGCCCGGACCCAAAGCAGCAGCGTCTTTCCCGGCGGGTGCGCGCTCGCTGGCTCGCTGACTCGATCGCGCGAGGAGAATCTTCCGTTCCTTCAATCCCGCAAGCAAGAAACAAATCTGTGAAAAGCGTATTGTGCACCTGCCATGAAATTCCGGTTGCTTGGAAGATGGTTTTTGTGTTCTTGCCTCTGAAATTGTGACTTCCCTGTGAATTGATTGAAGCTTGTTTCTCTTCTTGATTTGTTGACCGACTCACTCACTGTGTGCGGATTTCTTCCCGGATCGGAATCTGGAAACCCCCTATGTGATCGTCATCGCTGGAAGCCCGGGATTTACAAGGTGAGAGAAGCGGAACCTCTTTGGTTGCCAAAAAGAAATTGGTTAAAGAGAAGAGATTTGCTTACAGGAATTATCTTCTTCTTGTGACCCAGTCTTGTGTTGGTGCCATCTCTCTCTCTCTCTCTCTCTCTCTCTATTGTCCCTTCGGGAGCTGCTAGAAAAAGCCGGGCTACCGCTGCGACGCCCCACCTTGCGGCAAGGGCGGGATTTAGGGTTTTCTGGAGCAGAGGTTTGTTTGTGGGTCTGGGAGAATTGGAGAGAAAAGAGCGCCCGTGCTGGGTGGTTAAGGCGAGAGCAAGATTCTTGGCGAGTTGGGTACTCAAGTTTTTGGATTTTGAAGCTCTGGTTGGTACGAGAAAGTGAGCACAAGAGTAAATGCGCTTTGTACGAATTCAACGAGTGTCAGCAGTTGCGAAACACGTGAGTTCTATGGGAAGCAAGTCGAGTGCAAAAAAGGAGATGGAACTGGCAGAAGGAAAGAAACAGTCCATGTTTGCAGCACTACAGAATTTCATGCGATGGATTCCCACTTCCAGAAAAGACATTATCGCTTCTGAACAACGCCTTCTCACACTGATCAAGTCAGTCACTCCCTCTCCTTCCTTCCCTTCTTCTTGTTGTTCTTCTTCTGCTTACCTCACTACCCATTTCTTTGTGCATTGTGGCAATGTACCATCCATCCATCATCTTTCTTTCTCCTCTAGATTGTTGTTGCATGGCCAATCTTGGCGTTAACATCTTCTTGTTGGGGTTTTGCATTTCTGCAACACATAACAGAACTCCATATCAACAGGAGCAGATCAACATTGGATCTGGACCTCCAGGATCCAAGCTGCGGTGGTTCCGATCAACCAGCAGTGAACCCCGCTTCATCAACACCATCACATTTGAGAAGAACAGTGGTGATGTTGCAGAAGGAGAAGTAGTAGAAGAAGAAGTGCCCACTATTGTGTTGGTGCATGGCTATGGTGCTTCACAAGGATTCTTCTTCCGCAACTTTGATGCTCTTGCTACCAAATTCCGGGTGCTTGCCATTGATCAATTAGGGTAAAACATGTGTACATACATGCACCCCACATTCTCTTATTTCAATTTCATTTGCAAAAGTTCAAGCTTGCTCTCTTCTCTCAATTTTTTTCTGAAACACAATCTTGATTTGAATGAAGTGATGTTGATTTTGTTCAAGCTTTTTTTGCTTCGCTCTTGGTTTTTTTCGGTCCAACTTGAAAAGCATTCTTCATTCAAAGACATGTTGATTTTGTTTGCATTCTCTTATTGCAGTTTTGCAGCTTTGACTTTTTTTTGCAGCAACACACATGAAAAAAGTCAAAGCTGTTAAACTGCACCAATCTCAGGAAACTGGCAATTTTCTCCATCAATGGGTTGTAAGATTTCAAATGAGTTTCACATCACAAAATTCCCATTCTGTTAAAAGTTTCTGCAAACTTCACAAAATATTTGTGCTTTGCTTGGATGGGGCAAATGTGTTAACAGATGGGGTGCCTCAAGCAGACCTGATTTTACTTGTAAAAGCACTGAAGGTATGTGTTAAATCATGATTCTCGGAATGTGCTTATGGCATTCATGTGTTTTAAAATTTTTTTTTCTGTTGTGTTTTTCTATTGTGTTTTTTGGGTAGACATGAATTGAGTTTGAAACTTATGTTCTTCTGATAGAACAGTACATGTTCATTTTGAGTAGCAAAAATTGATGACTAAAAATTATCTGGGTTACATAAAGCTTGGTACCTGACCGCGGGTGTGGTTGTTTCATGTGTTTGCCACAGAGACAGAATCATGGTTTATTGATTCATTAGAAGAATGGAGGAAGGCAAAGAATTTGGACAACTTCATTTTGCTTGGCCATTCTCTTGGTGGCTATATTGCAGCTCGATATGCCCTCAAGGTTTTAAACTTCCATACTCATAAATTTTCCATAGCCCACCACCATCATTGACTTCACATTGAATAAAGTCCTTCACTCATGTGCTCTAGCTAAAACATAATCAAGCTTACTGAGTTTCATTGCAGCAGCTTGAATGAAGATACTATTGACTTTTTTTAATTAGCCCTTGTCTCTTGAGTGGTAGCCAACATCATGGGGGAGTCATCTTCCGGTTGTTTCCAGAAATGTGAGAGATACTTGGGATGCAGATTTATTATAATGGGTTTTACCCAGATTTTGGTCTGATTATGATATATGTATTTACACCCAGCATCGGGAGCTGATGAAGTCAGTGGGTAGTAGTAGTCGTGGAAGGTGCAACAGTAAAAAAGCTTTTTGTCTGATTGCAATGTGGAACGCAATGTGGAAAAAGAAGACATGGACAAAGTGAATTAAGACATTACTCTCTGTCTTCTGGTGTGTGTAGCATCCAGAACATGTGAAACATCTCATACTCGTTGGTCCAGCGGGTTTTTCTGCTGAGTCTGACCGTTGGATTGAATTAAAGTCAACTTGGAAAGGTGTTCTTGCCAATTTTATTTGGGAGTCGAATGTGACGCCACAAGCAATCATACGGTATGTTGAACAGTTGTCTCACAATGATTTTATTTGGAATATAACTTATATCTTTCACAAGAAAAAGCTCTATCCCAAGTACTGCATTATGTTTGGGAAGAAGAGACTTAGAAAAAATTGTGGATTTTGTGGGTTTCCCCCTACTTATAATGGGGAGAGGAAATGATTTATTTTTCTTGTAAACTTTGTGTGGCATTGCCAAATCATTGATCCTCACAAGGTGTGCAATTTTACCCACCAAATCTTTGCAGGATGAGATTTGTTTCCATCTGTGGTTGATGGGATGAAGAAGTGCAGTGCTGATACATAGGACCTGTTGGTATGACTATATATGTGCAGGGGCCTGGGTCCATTTGGTCCTAATCTGGTCCGTAGATATGCTGGAGCTAGGTTTGGCACACATGCTTCAGGCACCATGTTGAATGAACAGGAATCGAAATTGTTTTCAGGTGTGTTTTTTCTCTGCTTCATGCATGTTTTGGAGAATTTAACCAGCAATTGGGCAATTTGTTTTTGGTTAAAATGAAGATTGATTCAATATTTTCATTTAAAAAAAAGCTGATTAAATAAGATTTTCAATATTTTCCCCAAAAAATTCCGCCTTAAGTAATTTTCAGGAGAAAGTTGAATTTGGGTTGATGAGCTTTCAGCTGTCTCTCTTTGGTGGTACAGATTACATGTTCCATACATTGGCTGCAAGAGCTAGTGGCGAGCTCTGCCTGAAGTATATCTTCTCATTAGGAGCATTTGCACGATCACCTCTCCTCACCAGGTATATATATATATATATATACTTGCATTTATCCTCATATGCCTGTGCTTAAAGATAAATGTCAAAATTTAGCATTATTAGGTTTTCAGGATTTTTTGAAAAGAAAATTAATTAATATTTTTTGGGTGATATGTTATTCTGAAGCATGAACTCAAAAAGATTTCCACTGGAAGAAGTACTGTGTAATTTATCTGTCATTTTGGGGGGTGGTGCAGTGCACCAGATTGGAAGGTACCAACATCTTTCATCTATGGTGTTGAAGACTGGATGGATTTTCGAGGTGCTGAGGAGGCTCGTAAGCTTATGAATGTACCATGTGAAATTATTCGTGTTCCCCAGGTAAAACTATTGAGGCAACCGGTATACCCCTTCCTGTTCTGTTAGATGGGATTGTTCACACATGTATGATTATAATTCTTTGTGAGTTCAAGACTCTTTAAAATGAATCCCACAAAATACCCATCTCTTTGGTTGAGTGACGGTTAGATTTTCACACCAAAGGAAATTTGTTCATTAGAGAGAACAGATTTTTTTGCACTATTAGGGTTAGTGTTGTCCACCAAATGCTTTTGGTTCATGTGCACAGACCAAGATAGGTGTGCAGGATGAGGTAGGTGTCAAAGATGGTGTGGTGGGTACTGGTCATAACACAGTCATCTTTGTCCAAGTTTTTCAAGCACTATAGACTTGGGTAAAGCTTGGGTATTTGTATAAAGCTTAACACTAGTGTTTAATTCTCGGGTTTGTGACAAAGAAGGGAATGCAAATCTGACAGTTTATTTTCTGGATTTCTGGTGACCATTGTGGTCATTTGCAGGGTGGACACTTTGTGATGTTAGATAATGCACCAGGCTTTCATGCAGCTGTGACATATGCATGCCGAAATTACTTGCCTGGCCGATCTGGATTCAATCTGACAGGAGGTATATCCCTTGTCTAAAGTAGTGAAGTCAATTAGTCATCCACTGCAGGTATGTAGAGTGGATTTATACAATCAGTAATTTGATGCTGTTGTGGGCCTCTGACATTTACTTTTCTTGGGGTGCAATTCTGCCTCAAACATTTTACCCACTACATTAGTTCTCTGCTTTGTGCTGTGATCACTGTACTTGAAGATTGCATGCAACATCTCTTCTGTAACAATTGAAACATTGGGACTCTAAAGAGGTTCCAAGTTCACAACCTTGAACAAAAGATTGAAATTTGTCTATGACAGACCATTGGCCCCATCTCTCCTGAGGTGTATGTTCTATTGGATGGGCATTTTGATCCAGTCTTTTGTTGGAGCTTTTCCTCATGTGTTTGGCAACCAACCTGTGTTTTCTATTATCTACATGTTCTCAAACCTTATGTTGGAATACAAATGGCAATGTATTTTGTGAGCCAGGTTAGCTGGTTTCTCTACTTGCGCCACAATTTCTTTGCAAGTAATAATTTCCTCTTTCATTTTGTGTCAACCTATAGTAGTAGTAGTAGTATTAGTAGTTGTGCAAGTTTGTGAGTGAGGAAGTTCAATTTTGGACCTGACGTGTGCTTTTGACAAAATGCTGATTAGACTCAAATTTGCACTGCAACCATGATGTGAATTTCAAGTCTCTGTGCTCCTCCTCGCAAATGTGTTTAACATGATTTTTTCAATGTTTGTGACAATCAATGATTCTGACCTATAAACCCATAAACCAAATTCTGGGTTTAGGGTTTAGGAATGAACCAGAAGGATTAACTACTACTGGTAAACTGAAATTTTGGGTGTAAGGATTAGGAATGATTGAGAAGGAATGATTCCTCCCCATAAGCTTATAATAAGCCGAATTATGGGTTTAGGGTTGAGGAATGATTGGGGAGGAATGATTCTCAGAGGGTCCAATTTGTTCTAGTGCTCAATGCATGTACTAACAATCAAGGAGCAATTGAGGCAGCCAGATGCATCCATGCTACGGAGTAGCACAAGGACCACATATTGGCAACAATTCTAATTTTTGGAGTTTGGGATAGTTTTAATTTGCTTACTGTTTAACCTTTAGGGTACATAATTTTATCATGAATTCGTCTTAATATACAATAAACAAGTAGCAAAGTCTCAAAGACCAAGTGCTCTACAGCCTAAGACATACTATAAAACTATAAATAAAATTGGATTACTGTGGCAGAGGGATTGAAGCACTTTGGTCTTAAGGGTTGGAACATAAGTCTATAAAGGGTTTAGGGTTTAAGGGTTTAGTGTTAGACCCTAAGCCCCAAAGGTTTGATGCAGTGTTGGTTAGTTATGAAAAACAAAGAACAGAACCCGATGGTTATCAGGGCGGTTCTTACAATTTGGAATCGTGCTTCTTGAAAGAATCGAAGCCACAGTTCAAAATTAGTTTGCAAATTAGCTTGAAACTTTTGTTTCAGTATATTGGCCTAAAGTTGGAAATTTTCTTGGCATTTTTCTCTTGGATTGAAGTGGTATTTGTCAATTTGGTTTAAGGTGAGAGTCATGTTCACAAATGGTTACCTATTTTGCTATTTCCATGCACACAAAGCACACAATTATTTTCCTCTTTCTAAAGACTCCCTTTAGGTCCTTAGTCCTTACAATTGGGGCTACTTTCAAAACAATTGTGACTATGTAACCTAAACCCGTGTTGGGTGGTTTAGGGTTTAACTTGTTTTCATAACTGGCTGTTCCAGTTCTCACATTAAACTTGTTTGGTTCTTTATTTTTGTTTTTCCTTATGTCCAACCAGTTCTTTCACAATTGGTTCTCAACTCATTTAGATTAGTCAGTTATATTACACCGGCTCTTTAACTCCACTTTCAGATTTTAGGATTAAGGTCTTTAAATATTTTTTGGAATTTTCATATGTCAAAAATAAATCAGCAATCATTACAAAGCTCTAATATCTAAATAAAAATATGTGATCACATTTCAAAGATATATAAACAATCTTTTTTTATTAGTCCTCCTTCAATTTATCTCATTCAAATGAGCCTTAAAACTCATTTATCTCTTATTCTACATCTAATTCAAAATCTATCAAATATACCAAATTATTAAGAATTGTGCAACCCATCCATCTTTGCGTCATTTGGCCAATTCTTACTTACTAACATTAATTTACCAGGGTTATTTGATTGTAAGTGACAAATTGGTGAGAATTCCAACAAGGGAAAAAATTCTATCAGTTTTAGTTTGAGAACTTACAAACCTTAATATTTGTCTAGTTAAAAACCCAACAATTGAGAACATGATTTCATGTTTCTTCCACCATTCTAAAGGATGTTTGAATCTTTTGCATCCACCTAATATTTACAAAATATCAACAATTTTCAATTAACAAACTTTTTGCAAGTTTGTTGGTGTCAACCACCATCTCACAAATGTCTAAGCTCTTATCTTCATTAATTATGTAAACAAGAGAATTTTAAGCCTCAAAAAATGGATGCACTTACTGATAAGATTTCAATAACATAAGAAACAAAGATTTCCTATCATATTCTTCAACTATGACCCACTCATGCTCACGACCAATAAAAGAAGAGATCAATATTTAACTCTTGAATTTAGGATCTAACATAAAAACTAGTGTATTGTAAGGTTTTTCTCATCATATCTTTTCAGGAAAAAAGGGGAAAAAATCAATCACCCTAATGACCTCCTTTTTATTATTCTTTGCAAAAGTTCCCAATTCAACAGTTAAACAATCATCATCATCATCATCATCAATCAAAGCATTTGATAAAAAAAGATGGTTCATTTCTTCCTTTAACTTCAAACTCATTGATATGGTTGCATTCAAAACATCATTTAACAACCAATGACCCTTGGGTTAGTTTAAGATGCAAACAATGATAACAAGAGATGAAACATCTACTATAATTTGTGATATATGACATATGAGTGGAGGGGGCACTTGGTTAGTGAACCTAGGATTAGTTTGCTTGTTGTAACATAGGCAATGGCTTTTCAAAATTGAAGGGCTTCCTAAAACATGATCACTTTGTTTGCAAACCTAGACCATTCACATTATTAATCCAGAAAACAACATTTTGGAATATAACTATTCAAAATTATAATAATTAAAACGATTAAAACAAAATAACTTGCATTTTACTTTCTTTTGACTAAAGTGTTCAATTTTTTGAATGTGAAGCCTATAGCAATGTAAGCTTTCATCCATTCATCTTTTCCTTTCCTTGATTTTTTAAGCCATGTAATACATTTTTGCAAATTTGGTTGGGCAAATTTAAGGGAAACATATTTCAAGCCCCTAGAAATTCTTTCTTCAACAATTGCATATTGATAAGCCTTAGAGCAAGCATGTTCAAAGTAAGTCCCTTGAGAACATTCCATCACACTCAAAGATTCATAACTTACTATTGATTTCAAAGTAGTTGTCATGGTATTCATATTTGCACCTTCATCTTTAACATTCAAGCAAAGATCTTTTTGGTCAAGCCATATTGCTCTAAAAGGTTTTGCAAAGTTCTTGCCAATGCAATTAACTTATTTGAAGCATTGGGCAAATGGTTTTTAATAACTAATAAACTCAAATTTTCCACAAAAAAATCTAGCGCACATTATCCTTTTTGTAAGGATCTATGGCCCCAAACAATTGGAGATTTCACTTTTATTCATTGCATGCCTTTTCTTTGCATGTTGTTTTTCCAATGGACGTTTTAGGTTGTTATTCATTTTTTCCCCAATTTTTTTGACAATTAGTCCATGGTTTTCATGTACATGTTTTTTCAATGCAATTATTCCATTGCTTTTAAAATATGAAACAAAACCTTTACTCAACTTTCTTCTTTGTTCCATTACCACACGATTTATTGGTCTACTTTAACACCACATACAATGCATGACTTGTGGCACCTTAACAAAAATTAATGATTCATCATTGACACAAAAAATTGCCCAAGTTGGATAATTTTTGCCATGGATTTCCACTTCAACCTTTGTCCATGTAATTTCTTCATAATTAATTGCATTATATCATCATTTTCCAATTGAAAACTTGGAATTTCTTAAGATTTCTCACCTTCAATTCTTTCCTCTAGTCTCATTTCACTCTCATTCATGAACACATCACATCCCTCATCTAAAAAAATGGTTATATTTTTAGAATGTGTCAAGTGTTAACAAACTAGGGTAGAGAAAATTAAACAATTATAGTCTTTCTAATTTTGTAGAATGTGAAAATGTAGACAAATTATTCACAAGTTGATTTTCACAAAAGACATTATGTAAGTAAATTGCAAAATTGCCTCAAAATTTCTTTTAACAATAAAAGGTAAAACTTAAGGTTGTAAGCAATATTTCCAATTTGACAATAATTCACGCATAAACAAATCCAAACATATTATCAACACATTTTTTCAATATAAAAGGGGGAAAAAATCACACAAGTTTAGTGAAAAAACAAACATACTTAAAGTGCAAAAGTTTTTGCCAAAGCCTTGCAACCACTAACCTTTCACCTCCAACAAAACTCCAACCTATAGGACAATGTAGGGGTAGGGGTAATACCAACCACATAGGGGGAAAGCAACACAATGAACACCAACAATTAGCAACAACACAATGAACAATAGTGGTGGTACTTTGTTAGTTTTGCAAATTTTTCCCAAAGAAAACCCTTTTATAATTAACATTTTTCTTTTGGTTGACATTGAAAAATAAAAGAATGGTAAGACCATAAAGGATATATTTAATGGCATGTAATGGAATATGTTTTGCATATATATGTTAAGTATCAAAAATGTTCTTCTATTACATACTTGTAATTGTTATGCTCACACAAATTGTTGCTATAGATAACTTAAGAAATATCACCTTTTTAGGCACTTTTAAATGGCATAAATCCTTTCCTATCCACTCTAGTTTGCAACCTACCCATGCTATTCTATGATATATTTACAAAGGGAATGCACCCAATGGGCCATTTTGCCTCTTAATGAATCACTAGGGTGAAGCAATGGTACTTAGTGAGTCACTAAGGCAATTAGGACTGTCATCCTAGTGACTCAGTAGGAAAAAAACTCACCATGTTCCTAGGTGAAATGGCCCTAAACCATACTGATTCATTAAGGCAATGATTGAATATTGCCCTAGTGATTCGTTAAAAAACAAATTCACCATGTTGCTAAGTGGAACAACTTCATACCATTGCATAAACAAAGCTCTCAATTACAACATTGACATTGGAGTTTTTTGCCTTGACATATGTGATTTTGCACTACCAATGCGTCAATTGAGTATGATGCCATTTTGACCATTCTTTGTTGAACTACAACCATAACTTCATAACACCCCGACTTAGTTGGTTCCTAAACCATGCCCTTGTTCCCTACTTCCTTCCCTCCCCCCTTGTTTTTCTTTCTTCCTCTCTCTATTTTTTTTCGCTACCACCATCAATATCACCTTTTTGTTTCACCATTATCGTCATTGTGGAGCTTCAAGTTTGAGGAAGAACTTCAATGAAACTTGGGGAGGAAAGGAGGAGAAACATGCCTTGTAACTCCAATTGATTGGGGTTGGTCAAGATTTTTTTCCCTCTTTCCTTCTCCCATCTCCCTCTTTTTCCTCCCCTTTTCTACTCATATTTTGTTATTACTTATGCCCCTTATGATTTTTTTCCTCCAATATTTGGGCCAATCTTGCTATACATGCATACATTTTCATTTCTTCATTTAGATGGCATATATTGAATCCAATCAAAGAAGAAGAAAAAGGGAAAAAATGGAACGAAGAAATAACAAGAAAAAAAAGAAATAACAAGAACAAGAAAAAGAATGATGAAGAGGAAATAACTATATAATACTTTTTAAAAAGAAGAAAAAGAAAAAAATAACAAAATAAAGCCCAAAAGAAAAAAAAAAAAAAAAAAAAAAAAAATTTTAAAAAAAAAAAAGAAATCCAAAAAAAAAATTTTAAAAATTTAAATTTAATTTTATTTTTTTTTGACTTTTTTCTTATCCATATTAAATTTTTTTCTTTTTA
>Ga0116231_10006725_pt1 | contig 21645 bp, 18 predicted proteins | sample S1TSphgellanicum_2_FD_89695 | JGI IMG/M metagenome (GOLD analysis project Ga0116231, IMG submission 89695) | Host-associated microbial communities from peat moss isolated from Minnesota, USA - S1T2_Fd - Sphagnum magellanicum MG | ecosystem: Host-associated > Plants > Peat moss > Unclassified...
TCTCCAGCAAATATTTGTTTCAAGGAGTGATGAAAAAATTGGAGATAAGGCATACTAGCAAGGGAGGGTTTGGGTTTGTAAGGTCTCTTATAAGGTTTATAGGGTCCCTCAACCTTGGGATGAATGGATGAATGAGTGAATGGATGGATGGATGCCTCCTTCCTCCATATTTTAGCCCGGCTTTTATTTTAGCTCCGACTTAATGGGTGTTCCAAGTTTGAAGTAACCTTACAACCACTTGAAATGTGCCACACTTGAAAACCGTCTGTGCCTTGTAGGCATGGGTTACCACTAGTGACGAGAAGTTTCATGTAATTTCCCTTTAGCAGGGTGTCTCTTTGGGTGGGGAGCAGGTAGTACTAGTATGGCAAGAGTGAAGCATGGTGGAGATTTTAATAATGATATTATCAGAATTATATGGATATTTATAATTAATGTAAAAACAAATATTTCTTGGAATAGCATTAATGGTTTAGATCACCCTTTCTATTTGTTGTCCAGTAATCAGGTTGTTGGGACTGGGGAGTAGTAAATTTTTAGGGCAATTTTCTGCTAAATTTTTACTTGAAAAATCTGATTTCAACTAGTAGATTTTTCATGAAGAGAAAAGTTCAAATTCACTAAATTTATAGTTGAAAATTTCCCAATCGCCAGAGTTTTGTCCCTGACATGATTGACTACATATTTCAATGCACTTGTAGCTCTCCAATGGAAAGTGACTATCCTTGCAGCAAGAAACAAGGCCCTATATCACTAGCTTTCCATTTGGCAATCATTTCACACCTCTATTGGTCAAGCATTGAAGGCAAGAACTGTAAGAGCTCTGAATCACTGTAAAAACATAATGGAAAGCTGTTATGATCATGACAGCCTAATGGAAAGATGTCCTAAGTCTACAATGAGTGGCAGCATGAGTCAAGCGCATTTGTCTGGTACCAATATCCTTAGCCATGGGTAAAATTGCATTTCTTCAAATAGAAGAACTATTGCAGATTTATGTGTGGATTATGATTTGAAGTATGGGCATAGAGCACAGGCATGCACAGTGTGCTAGCTTCAATTTGTATGCTAATAGTCATTGTCCAAATGAGCAAGCAATTTCTAGTGTGCAAGTAGAAGACTATTCCACATGTTGGGAATAATTTAATGGCTGCATTGTTGCAGATGCACAAATGAACCCTCCTGCAGCACTCACACCTTGTCTACAAACCCCTGATTTCCCACGAGATCACATTTCATGAGCATCCACATTTCACCACTCATCTCCTGAAAAGAAAGCTGTCAGCATCCACTGCAAAAGACAAACCAGAGCAGCATCTGTTCAAGGTAAGATGAGAGTAAATTTAAACACATCAACCAAGAGCATGCAAAACAAAACTTATCATTGCAATCCAGTGCATCATTTCACCATGGTGTCCATTTATCCTCCATTCTTGCACACCCATTGCACCAAAAGACAAGCTCCTTCAAGAACACATGCAAAAACAACTTCACCGCACCCTCACTTACCAAATACATGAAACAACCCTGCCATTCAACTGGCAGTGCTGTAACAGAAAACACCATGCTTGTCACTTAGTGCCAAATAGATGAACCCTTCTCAACTCCACCAGCAGTCCACCAAAAGTAAGACAATGACTCCAAAAGGGTTCCTAAACAGAACTTCTCTCATCCTTTTGATTTTCTGATCATCATTGTGAAATCTGATATGACTCCTTTCACATCACACCTACACTTTTCACCCTCCCACCACCACTAGGCTTCAAGTTTCCACCCTGTTCAACAATTTTGACTAACACCTGACAAAGCTAAGAAAACTACAACTACCATGACAACAAGTATCCCCAAATAAGACTAACCCTCCATGCTTCTCCTTCCATTTTACTCCTCACCTAGCTAAGCATTCAGATTTGCACAAGTGACACAACACAAGCATGCATCATTAAAGTGAAATTTCTCTCCTGTCACCACATGAAAAACTACACTCCCCATGTTGTTACTTCAATCACAATTTTTTCAAGGCACAGAAATTCGCCCCTAAAACTCCAAGAAAAACTCAAGTCTAAACCCTAAAACCTTAACTTTCCAAGCTTGCACATCCCACTCTGCATCTCTCCTACCTCTGCTTTTTTAAAAACAACCAATCCTTTAAAACTCTAAAATACAAGGTTCAACAACCCTTAGGATAACTTCAAGAACTTTCTTCTAAACATTCAAACCTTTAAAAATAACCTTATCTACTCATTTGCATCCTTCCATGCATCCCTTCTCTCCAAAAAAACAATCCCCTCATTTGCTTCTTTCAATGCATACATCCCCAAAGCCAACACACACTCCTCTTGTTTCTTGAACTTTGTTCCTTGTAAAAAACTTCCCACATAACTGAAGGAAAAACCTCCTTGTGAAATTCCAACGCCTTCCATTCAGGCCCCCACACCTTCATCCTGTGCACAACCCTCCTCTTGTGCCCCCAATTGCATTCCATGATCTCCATGCCACTCAGCCTTTGCCCTCCAAAAGTCACCTTCACCATGCTTCAAAAATGGAAGAGCTCCACATAAGTGTTCAAGGAAACTCCTTGGTGACACTACCACCCACTTTTGCCAGCTATTCGCCCTAGTTTCCTTGTCAATGATTGACCGTCCTCAATGCTTGTGTACAATTGATAACACTACTAATGGTTACACTCCACACAATAGTACTCACACTGTTGACGACACTAACTCATACCAAGAGTGACATATTCATGCCAATAGTGCATGTACATTAGCTGACAATGCTTATAAATATTAAGTGACAACACCTGTATACAAGCAAACAACGCCAGGGTTGAGAACACCATCTCATACCATGTGTTGCCTAAAATTACTAATCAACAATGCCTATATATTACCAGATAATGCCTATATTCCAGCAAACAACACCAAAGTTGAATGCACTACCCACTTTTTCCTTGTCATACCAACAGGGTATATGCTACCTTCCTCATCCCCTATTCCTTCCAAAAATATCTGCCAACAATGGCTACTACTACCCAGCTAATCTCAAACCTATTTCTAATGAAAAGGGGTGACATCCATTTCATATAAGATTGGACTCTTTGGTGTGCCATAACTCATGGATTTTGGCTGATGATTATCATATTACATATCTGATGCCAAAATACCCATACTTAACACAAGATATCCTTGGTTAACATGTAACCCACACCCCAATACACAATGTTCCAATTTGAGAAATGCTTTATCTTAAAGGAAAGGTCAAATGGGGGAGATTTCCAACCCAACCACTTGAAGTTCCAAGGAATTGTCACCATAGTGACCCCAATCATCATACATAATCTGGTGGGTGCAACTTCCCCTCCTAGACTCAAAATGCAGCCACCCATCCATCCTTTTGCATCAAATACCTACCTGACCATTTCTGCATCCAAATGCTAGCTAACACTACAGATTCTGTAAGTAGCAAAATCATCCAGGATATATTCAGATGAGGTTTCCTCAGATTGGGTAACTGCAATTTTGATCCTGGTTTTTGGCTCAACCAACAGAAGAGATGGGCCGAAAATCGAGACCTTGTTGCGTATGGGCAGAACAAGGACATTGGCCAACAATAGTGCACTGCAGAAGCTCCCTAAGCTCAGTGAGCCCGCCTATGTGCTTGTAAATCGTTACACTCTGCTCTGCAAAGAGCTATAACTCCTCATATGGAGGAGCTTCATACCTGTTACACCCCACACCACAGTCATCCCCCACATCATACTCATGCAAAAGACATGAAATCACCATAAGCCACTAACCATGAGTAACACTTATAGCCCCACTGACATGAACCAAGGCAGGGTATGGTACAAACAACTATAACACTACCAAATTCTTTGGTTGAATTCCTGAAGTGAAATGGTGGAGATCAAAGAACTTTTTTCACTTGAGGAATGATTTAGGACACTAGAAGTACTAAAGGAAACCGATCTATTCTCTATAGCCTACCCAAATGTCCCTTTATGCTTCCTGTTTCCAATTTCCTCTGGGATATTATGGTCACTGCAGTTACTACAGTAGAACATGAGAGCGACTCCATGTGAGATGACCGTCCTACAGTGCTTGGAGCTGTGGCTAACAGATTGTCAGTGAGGCTATGTTAGGTGTATCCAGACACAAAGGATATATACCTGCACATTATAGACTGACTGGTTCCACTTCTGTGAGCATGTAATTTTTTTCATAGAATCACACACATCCTACTTCAGTGAGTGAGAATTGAGCAGGTTGTATACATGGAACCTACTGAAGTACTTCGAAGGAACAGAAGGACAGGCAGAACTGCAACGTACTCAGGGAAAAGAGGAAGAGATGTCAAGCATCTGGGCCCAACCTTCCTCGACTGCTGATAGCCTCCTCCATCAATGCTCTTTCTTCCAACACCTGTTGAACTCCGCAGTTATGTCACTTTCACATCAATGAAACATCTCTAAAAGGACAATTTCTGGACAGAGATTTCTGATCCCTGTAGGGAAGATGGTTGACAATACAAGCCCTGAGCACCTGAACAGGGTGGATTGCTATACACATCTGCAAAAACAGAAAACCCTGAAAACAATTGGGCTTGCATGCATCACAATCCTGATGAAAAAGTAACACCAGGATGTCTAGCACCATGTTAACCTCACCTCAGGAAGTAAATCTTGGCGAGTTATCACTCCAAGAACCCGTGAAGGCCTTGGCACAACACATATATGCCGCAACCCAAGCTGCCGAAATAGATTGTACACCTGCTTCCAATGAACTCCCCTCATCAACAACCATCTCATGCTAGAGTTGTTGACAGAAATTGACATAGCTGCAGCCATATATTTGTGCTTTTCTATCTTATGCCAAACAAACTCAAGGTAGAATGAGAGATCGCACTTTTGTGAGTGACATGTCCTCAGGGACAATGTAAGGTGTAGGATTCACAAATGGCTCCAAGTCAATATACATTTCCATCTCTGCTGGGCTGATATTGATGTCGTGAATGGAAACACCTTTGCTGGACACAGGCTTTGCAAAATCTCTGACATCATATCTGCACATGGCAAATATCTGTCACTTTAAATCGGCATCCTTGACAGACTCTATATGACAGTAATCCCTATATGACACCTCTACTTATCACCCAACTGATGCAAGCACCATAAGAAAATCACCATATCACACATGTGACTGTGGATTAGAAGGTAAAATGGGAAGAGAAGTCAGTACGAGCTCTTGGATAAAAACGCAGGCAGGTCATGATCAGGAGTTTTTCACCTGAATGTAATTCGTCCTCTTGTGTCCCCTGGGATGGGAGTGAGCTGAAAATCTGCCTTTGCTTGCAGTAGCACAATTAGATAGCTGCATCAACCAATCCACAAAAGCACTGAACTGGGAAACCAGAAATGCTCATGACAGAGACAGAATACTCGCTAACTAGCTGACAAAGAGTTAAAGGTCGACAGGTTAATTGTTACGTGTAAACAGTAAGGTTTGAACAGCTGCCCACCTTCGCAGGATCAAGCCAATGACAACTGTTTCCCCATTGTGGAGCCAATCAATCACCTGCCATACTCACCCCAGCCTGTTATGACCAAACAAGAACAGATGACGCAATTTTTCATCCTTTCTTTAGCCTGATGTCTTTCTTCAACAGAAGAAGCTCTGCTCTAAGTGACCTGCAGCCCATCAGCATGAAATCAGAGATTAAAGGAAAACACATACCGGGAAACCATTATGGTTGTTGCTGCGAAGAACTGAAACAATATGACCAACCTTGGATATTCTTGAAAATTGTATGACCTGAAAAGACCAACAATTTACAAGCAAATTTAGCATGCTCCCACCACATACAGACAACATGCTCAAACAGTTCAAGGCTCTATTATATTAGAGCTGCAGCAACACTTACTGTAGACTGTGACACAAAAGTAAAGGGTCTCCGTATAGTTTATCCACTTCACATTACTGTCAATTGAAAGCAATTCAAAGGACACCCTTCAGCTGCATCTATGGTCCCAGGGTAATGAAAGCCATTCAGTTTACTTGGAAATGATTGTAGTCTTAGTGGCTGAAGACTGCCCTATTCTCCAAAAGTTCTAGGCAGCTAGCAGAACTGGAAGAGTCACCCTACCATTGCATCAACAATGACTGTTGATGCTTGTGAAAGACAAGAAAGATCAAGGCACAGATTTAACAGTTTCAGCCAAACTGTTCATTCATCCAGCACGCTAAACTGTCTTGATTGCATTCCCCTCAATTCAAATGATTACAAAGATTGCTGGGCACTTGAGCAGAGATGTCAAGTCACTCAAGGTCTTTACCTTTTTCGTGCCAATTGTGTCCTTGGCAGACATATTCCGCATGAAACGCTTTGGCCTTGAATCAAGGACAGGGAGACCTCGTAATTGGACTTGCTCCTCATAAAAACCTGCATTGAATGCATCCCCCACTGCCTGCATTGTCAAACCAACAAAGTGTGAACAAGGAGAAGAAGCAAAAGAATGGCCTTGGACTGGGAATGAAAGAAAAAATATAGTCAAATGGTAGCATCTGAAAAGAATCGAAACATTAATGTGCACAGCATGTACTGGGGCAGACGCACATGTCATGATATGGGTGGTGACCTTCCCCAATGAGACATGGCATGGTAACGTTTGGGACATCTATTTCTGTATCTTATGTGTTCTGAAGCTCTTTGGGGCAATCAGGGCAGAGAAATGCAGTGAAAGGGCAAAAGGAAGGGATAAAGACACAGTTCTAAACAGCAGTCTTCAACTGAAATCTGTTAGCTCAAACAATACCTGAAACCAGATCTGTGTCATGCACATTCATACAAGTTGATCACAGTTACATTTCAGGGAACAGCAAGCAGGACGAGATTTATAAATCTGCACCAAATTTGAAGTTACAGAGACCAAAGAAACACCATATGCCATCCATCATAGGTAGCTCTGCACTTATACATCACAGGTGCTTAGAGTACCTTCGAGATAAGAAGAACGAGCATGATAAGTGGTAGAAGCTTTAGGTTGTTCGTGATTTCCACCATGATCACACACAGTGAGACTGTCATCCTCATGGAGCCTCCAAGAAATGAGGCTGCCCCTAGCAAGGCATACCTGATTACAGACCACACTGCACTCTGTCAGGAACTACTCAAAGAGTACAAGTATTGAGTTTCCCAGAAAGACCTATCATGGGCAATATAGGTTCATATTGATTTCTGAAATAACTTGAAGCTAAGTCTGTCTGATTGAGCTGGAACCAGGCAACTCAGAAGTAGTCCATCTTTCATATGCGGAGATTAAACTTTGATATGCTAATTTCCAAATAACAACTACAGAGAGGATCTAGCATAACTGCAATCATATACAGACAAACCAACTGAGGCTGCATATGGCCAAGAAGGGAACATGCCCATATTTTACAAAATTGAGCCCAAGGTGAAGGATTCGAAAACATACGTTCCTTCGTCAACACTGTCTCTATTGGAAGCATTGACAACCAAGATGCCAACAAGTCGGCCATATGTTGCACCAATCATGATACCTGGAACAAACTGCCCTGATGGGACAGCTGTTCCATATGTAACCAGTGCCAGCAAAAAGAATGTGACCTGCACACACCGACACAAAAAGTTCATTCCTTGGTTCCTTACCCTTCTTCTCAAGAGCTGATCCAACAAATATCCAATTCCTAACATCAATATTTTCTCACATGTAGAGCTGATACACCTATTGAAATAGGGCATTCCTCTTGGACAAAGGTATAGATGCTGGCATAAAATGCAAAGTCATTCTGACACAACCTCTACCAAGCCTCATATATGACATGTTTAGAGGGCCTGTTGGAATAATACACAAACCCTAGATACATTATTACAGAGCAAGCAGCACCTAAGCATCCATCACCACCAAGGATGTGCAATACCAATGTTATGCACTGAAAAATAAACTGGGTTAACAAAAATTCTTCCAAGCAGTGGTCACTGTATACTATAAGCTGTACTGTAATATATATTGTAGTCCCCAAGAAAAAAGCATCCCTTACCAGAAAAGTAATAAGGGTATATGAATTGTATTCACGTGGAGTATTCGTGCTAAACAAGTTTCGAATTGCATCATCCTGCAAAGCAAAGATTTCACATCAGGCCTTCCTGAAAAATGAACTTGCAGCAAATTAACTTGGGAAGAAAAGGTCCTAGATGCCCAGATCTCCAGGAAGATAAATTCAATGATTGCCACGGACACAATCCATCAATGCTTAAGCGTGCTTGATAGAATCCACTTGCTCATCTTCTTAATGAGAACATGGACCTGTTGGATTGGGAACCAGTTCACTTCTCACCTGTGTGTTGAAAAAGATGGTTGCAAGATCGTTGTAATGGCTTTCACTATGACAGTTGAACTGAATACATCTCCCATATACCACAAGAATGTCAGTTCAAATCTTGATGGCTTGTGGGATAGAAACACCAACCCTGCAGCCTCCACAAAGTCAGAAGCTTAGGGAAGCCAACCATCCAACAACTCGGTGTCTTCCACTAAACTAAGAAAAACACAGAAATGAGAAACAATTTTGAAGAACATAAGCCAAACCAACAAGTATTTCATCATTCTCTTCCCTTAGGCTGTCTAATGTAGAACTCTGCAAACACTCTATGTGTGACCTTCAACACTGCTACACCAAACCATCAAACAGACAATACACATAATGACCGTACATGAAGGATGAAAAACGTGAGACCATAAGAGTGTAGAATGAAGACAACGTGACCAAACAAAAGTGCAAAATAAGAGAGAAGACTTAACTTACATTGACATAGTTGCCATATTGCCCCGATGGACGGGGACAAACTACATCAGGGTACTTCTCAGGGTTTGGACAGGGAGTACATTTTGTCATCAATGGCAAACCAAATGAAAGGACCGATGTAATCAATGACACCAAGCATGCTTCCATAATCTGCCATGCCCACCCAATGTGAGAATGAAGTTCCCACTTCCAAGCCTGGCCCTTCTGCTCATCCCCCCAAAGAACTTTCTCAACAAGGACAGAGACTGCCAATAAGATAATGCGAAATTACAATTTCAACACAAATTATGAATATCCCTTGTTGTTATTGTTGTGATCCTTCAATGTACCAGATTATTGGCAGAACATTGCTGAGAACAATTGCACTAGTGCAGGATGAGCACTAGGACTTAAGCAAACCCAGACCACAAACAAACAAACAAGCAGATTAATACCTTTACACGATTGCCTTTCTTGTGTAGGACATTTCGTCGCCAGGATGAGAGAAAAATTGTCAGCTGGTTGAACAAAGCTCCTGCAGACAAGGAACAAAGTATAGAATCTTTACTCTTGATGTTCAAGGCTTTTTTGATGTTAACTTATCCTTGCTTTTCGATGAGGAATATTAAGATTCTTTCAAGTCAATGTCAGACATTATCACCAGGAACTCATAGTATTGTGTTATATACAAGCTTGTTGAGGAGGAGCCAATACAGTTTCCACATTGAACTACTGCAGGTGCAACCCCAGTTACCCCCAAAAAAAATTTGGAAATGGAACGTTTCATGAGAGCTGAAATTTCATGTTAGTTGAAGCTCCAAGATGTCAAAAGGGAGGTCCAAAGTCCATTAACTCAATTCTGACACATGGAAACTGAGCTGGGGGTGTAGCTATGCTAATTAACTTCATCCATGACTTGCAAAAGCATCTTAAGCCCATAAGCCATTCTCAGTTGGGCTGCAACAAAATCCTACTTGCGAAAAACTTTCTCAATCATTGATGGGATAATCTAGTTACACACTTGCATCTCATGAGAATGAGTAAAAATTGCACCTAGTAGTCCTCCAATAGCACCAAGCATTGCCATAGGCAAAAGCTCATAAAACGAATAGTCATCTTGACCCCTGCAATTCCAAACAGTGGTAACCATCAACAAGAAATAGCCTGTGGTGCTGAACTGATTACCTTGAAAACATCCAAACAACATTCAACCTTTCCTCTAAGACCTGAATCAGGAGCACCTTTTCCTCCTTGAGAAGACAAGGAACTGAAGTTTTATGAGAATAACTCACCCTGAAATGTCCCATATGATGAAGCCACCAGAACCAAAATGCCCACAATTTCCATTCCCACACCAGCGCATTGCAGTCCGCACTACAACAGCCACCACAGCTGATGTGAAAAAGACACGCCATAGCAGCTGGCTTCTCCACCTTCATTCACAACAAATAGATTCAATGCAAAAGCTAAGCCCACAAGCAACCAAAATGGCAAACAGCCATCCTCCAGTAGGCCACCATCCCATCACATTGAAACCAAGCATTTTGAGGACAGATCAAAGATTCTATCTGGGGTCAAGAAGTATTTCTACATGGCATTCCCAACCACTCATGGAGTTGCAAAGAAGAAATCTGCATAATTTGAAGTTGGTCCTTTGCATGCATGTGAATCAGACTGCTAACTCTTGGTAAACAATCCTTAAATGAGCTTTCTTCACCTGGACTCTTTACTTTATGTTCCTTAAATTGCTCTTGATATTTGTACTGCCAGGGAAAAATCCTAATTGAACAACTGGATATGCATTCTTCATGAGCATGTCAATGAGTCACACAATAACAGGCTGGGAGCACCAAGTACAGAACAGGAAGGTACAGCCTGAGTACCAAGAAGTGACCTCCTCCAGGGCAAACAACACACCGCCAACAGGAGATCTGAAAGCTGCTGCTACACCAGCTGCACAGCCACAAGTCACCTACACCCAGCCAACCCATATGTTCATTCCTTAGTCATCCAGTCCCCAAAAAGGCTCTAAACCTAATACCATACTTTACAGTGTCCTCTTACCAAATCAAACCTGCTGCTACATAGTTGCACAGCCAAAAGTGATTTCACCAAGCACAAACCACTAAGCCCATTTTCTTGGTTGCCAGTCACCAAAATGGGCCTAAACCTTACAACCTCAAAGCACGTCCAGCATTCATACTGGCTACAAGCCTGGATTCCAGCCCAGCCTCGCTTTAGGCATAGCTTGTATCCTAATGAAACTTTTACCTAGACAGATGGGACCTCAGCAGGAAACAAATCTTGGCAGATCCATAGTGTCCACAGAAAACCATGAAGAAACTAATCTGCTAGCTTTTGAAGCTTACAAGATCACGACGATCCCGATCATTCTTGAATCTCCGGAGCCATCTCCACTTGACATTGTAATTGGTGGAGCCACCCTGGATTCAAGAACAAGCTATGATTAATTAACTACAAACTGTGCCTCCACTCAAATGGTTCCTTTAAAGAATCTCCATCATACAAGAGAAGAAAAACTATACCAGATCTCATGTGTAGACAGTCATATCAAGCTATTGCCAGCCATTTTAGTACCACAAATCTGTTTCTGACTCATCAACAGGTGGAATCAGACCAATTATCTATAGAGTGCATAGTTTGGAGAGCAGTTAATAAAAAGAAGATGTCTTTCTGGTTTCTTTCAATTTTGAAGTGCCACCATCAAAGTCTCTAAAGGAAAGTGAGCTATGAGGCTCCATGCAGTGTCTTGTGAGTGCTTCTGTCAAGTTCCCACAACAGGTGCATGAACTGCATAACTCCTAATCTCTAGGCAGAGTCAGCAATGATACTTAGCTCATATCTTAAATTGACTATTCTTAATGACAGGTCTTGATTGTTACAACCATGTAAAATTTGTTGGTTGGAGTGAAGTTTCTGATGTCCATTATGTACTTGATGCCATTATTTCTCATACCTCATACCTTGCAACCAACACACATACAATACTTCTTCCATGACATGCAGTTGAACAAACCTGGCCAAGAACTGATGCGATGCAGGCACCAGTGTGCACAAGAGGTCCCTCTTTACCCAATGCCAACCCTCCACCAACAGATCCAATGCTACCTAGAATCTGCATAAAGATAAACCAGCCTGCTTTTGAAACAATTTGTCCAACCACTTAAGAATCCTTTCTCACTTTATCCTATCCAGCTTGGCAGACAGTGAGCAGAAGATACTGTATGATTATAGAAACTCCCCTACAGTACTTTCAAACAGCATGAAAATATGTTCAGCGACGATATGGACCATGTCCTCCAAAATTAGAACCATTGAGACAAATTATACCCAAGCTGAGGGATGTGGGCTGTAAAAGAAATTGAACAAAAATAGCTAGATGCTTATGTAGATTAGCAACTGGCTCTTACTTTGCCAACCAGCGTCCGAAACAGGAGAATACCAGGAGTATCTATACCTGCAACCATAGAAGAAAATTATTAACCTCCATCTCCTTGGACCTCTATTTCTAAATCACAGTCTGCCACATTGATAGATGTTGTAACTGCATAGTTGGAAATAGGGTGACTAATGATCAAGCTTCAATCCCAATAGCTCCACTTTGACAGGAACGTTCTACACCCTCTACCAAACCATTGGCCCAGTGCTCTCAGATTCGCAACCATCATGGCACACATCCCTCCATTGAAAGTCACAAGCTGTTGAGTTAATATATTGCTATACAACCCCACTTACCATTCAAATATGCCTTTATTTCAGGGATGCCAGAGCCAGCTGCAGCAGGAGCAAACTGAGTGACAATGTAAACTGAGGAAAACACCAAAGCTCCATTGAAGAGGACATATAGAAGGAAGCCTAATATGTATGAGTGTCTCATGACAGCAAATGTTGCTGCAAACTTCCATCCTGAGAAATTCTCAACAGAGATGTTGATGAAAAAAGCTGATAGGCCAGTCCCTGCCACACCAACTTATTCATCAGAATCTAACTGTTTGTTTAGAACATTTCATGCAGCAAGTGAGGTGATTTCTTTCCACAAATATTCAAGCAGGCAGGAATGTTGAATCATAAGGAAAAATCTCAAATCGCAAGGGCCCCTGACACAACATATAGTATACAATGACACCAGCTGAAGCTAAGATGACTAAGACCATCTTCTCAGTTGTGACCAGTATTGCACCCTCTTGGGGACAGTAACCTATAGGATGTGCAGAAATTTTACAGTTTTGCATAGGACTCTAGGTTCTCTGCTGACACAACAAACAGAGAGAAAAACTCCGGATCTCTGCTTGATCAATGTCCTAGAATCAACAGCAGTGGTATACAGACTGGAACTTCAATAGCCAATATGTATGTTTGGTGGTTTCTAAAGCAACAAAAGGCACACGGGGTTGCTGCAACAGAGGGAAAACCCTAAACCTCATGGAATGTAATAAGTATTGTTGATTGGTCATGGGCATGTGCACCTAGCCAATACCAAGTGTGCATGTAAGGATCCTTAGTCAGATGCAACAGCAGAACTTTGTTTTATGTTCTAAGTCGTAACCTACCATATGTATTCGGAGACACAAGGAATATGCCACAAGTAACGCAGATTTAAGCACACACTGAAGTGAGAAACTACCACATGATGCAAATCAAATGTAGAGCAATAAATGGCATACCAACACCAATTAGAAGTGCAAATGTCCACTTCAAGGTTATATAGGATACGTGTCGCCACATTCCTCTTTGAGCCTGCAAATCACAACACAAACTAAAATACTTATTCACACCATTGGGGTATGGTTTAGTTTTCTGGGAAATCCATCAACATGCACATGTAAATGTTTCATCGATCAGATTTTGGAGACTAGACTCTGGAACAAACCACTCTTGAGTACAAAGAAATTATTCTAGGTCACAAAAGTGTTTGAGCTGAGGACCCCCTACCACATGACTCAATGCCTCAATTGGGCCTAGGTAGTTCATAAGGAACCCAATTTCTCTCATTGAATTGATCTGAGAATTTGAACACAGCATCTACAAGAGATCTGTTTGCTGATTGTGCAATAAAAGGAAACATGGAATGATTTCCCTATGATTGAATTTTGGGAAGCTTCATTGATTGTAGAAACTCTTCTGCCACCTGGAATATAAAATTGTGGAAGATGCAATTCCGATCCAACATTGTAACACAGTGACACAAACATACATGCAAACCACCCTGTGGAGAGGAGGAAGAAGAAGGACAAAAAGAGGGAGGGGTAAATAAATGAATGCCTGCCTGATCCTCCCGATAGGCGAGGCTCTCGACCACCTCATAATCAAGGCTCTCCATACCCATGGTGCCAGTTTCTCCTATGTCACCAATATCATTGTCGACGTGCTCCAAGTTGGAAGAAGAAGAAGAAGAAGGTAAAGGGGAGTCAATAGTGAGGAGCCGGGACCACTTGGTCCCCCCGTTCACATCAAGCCTGCCCTCCCCCTGCATGCTTGAGCTTACAAACTAGCCAATACTTCTGCCCACAAATCAAACCACGCTTCTTATGATTCTTCTGGCTTTCTGTCTTCTTTATCTCACACCTAACCACCTTTACAGCACCTCATCATCTCTTGAATTCTAAACAAAGCACCTCTTCCTCTTTCTGATCCAGCCTCAACAGCATCTCCTCCTCATCTCCTTCATCATCTCCTGAATCTTTAAAGGTTTTTCCTGAATCTTCTGAATCTGGTAGAGCCAAAACTAGGTCAAGAAATTCGAGCGTCGATCACAATCCAATCCCGCCTGATTTCTCCAGTCTGCATGTATGACTACAACCAGCTCCTTTTTACAGCAGAATCCAACAGTCAAAAAGAAGAAAGACCACAACAACACTTTCCTCTTCTTCTTTTTTCCGCGCGCCTTATTCCTTCTTTCTTGCAGCTAACACACCTACCTCAACAGCATGTCCTCCTCCTCATCCTCCTCCTCGCCTTCGTCTCCTTCATCATCTCCTGGATCGAATCCGTGGTTCCTGAATCTCCCGGATCTAATGGTGAGCGAGCGAGCGAAAATCTAGGTCAAGCAAGACCGGTGTCCGATGCCAACAATCCAATCCCGCCCGATTTCTCCCGGCATGTAATCACTACTAGCTCCTTCACACCATCTGGTCACAATCTCCCCCACGTTTTGCAAACCTCTCCTGCCGTTGCTCCTCCCGCCGACCCCGCCATGCATGGAAGCGAGCGACAGTCAAGCTCTAGGGTTTTGAACGATCTGCGAAAGAGCAGCAAATCAAGCTATCTGCTGATCGAGCTGCTGCTTCTACATACCTACTAGTAGCCCACTAGGTAGGCAGGCAGGTAGATGCTCAGTGACACTGCTTGTACCTACATACTAGGTGCCCATAAGGTTGGTAGGTAGGTAAGTAGGTCCTAGGTGATGCTGCTTGTACCTACCTGCAAGCTACTTATTCGGTAGGTGCTTTGTTCTGCTTCTTATATCTACCTACCTACCTACCTACCTACCAGGCGCCAGTTAGGTAGGTAAGTGAAAGGTGCCGCTGCTTCTACCCAACTACTAAGTGCAGATTCAGTAGGTAGGTAGGTACTGGGTTCTTGTTTTTTTTCTTTTTTTTTTTTAATTTTAAATTTCTGGGAGGTGGTGTGGGGTGAACAATTTTATAAGTGATTTTGTGTGGTGTGGCTAAATTTTCGGTTAGGGAGGTCAGTAGGTCACCCCCCCTTTTCAAGTCAGCTCTGCGTGAGTTTTCTAGTTTTTTAACCTTTTTTTTTGTAGAGTTCAGATGAAACTCAAAAAATTTGGATGCTGAGGGCCATGGTGAACCATCATCACCCACAGAAGAAGTTAGTACTCTTGACCTTTTCGAATGAGGACTCTTAATGGGCCATATTAAACCCTCCAAAAAATATATATATTAGCTTTGGGCTTGGAGACCCTGATTTAGTCTTAAGGTGCATTCACACACTTCATGTTTAAGTCAATGGTTAAATTAAAAATCTAGGTGGCATCCTAGGTGGCATGTCATGTTAAATAGGTGATAACTTAATGTTAAAGTGAATGTTAGCTTAATATAAAAATCTTCATGTTATGTAGGTTTAGGTCCTAAATGACTAGCATGATGTTAGGGGACTCAACACTAAACTCCCTAGCACCAAGTGTGAATGAATGAATCTTTAGCATGGGATAATTCTAATATTTAGAAGCAATTTTAAATAGATTTTAGGGTTTTGTAATTTTTATCACGGTACTAGTGTGAGTGCTGGTTCACCAAAGGCCATGGGGTATCTATCACAAGAAAAAACGAAAAGAAAATGATGCGAGGCATTTCAAAAAGATGGAACGTGCGCTCCTGGCGGTATTCTATTTTTTTTTAACCCCACAACTGTGTTGCACCTTTAACTCAGCCTCGGCAAGCTGCACGAATTTGGTGCAGAAAAAACCAATTTCCTGGCAACCAAACCGGCTCATTTTGACTTTTTCGCATTAAATTTCACTGTCTGGAGTCACATTCTGAGCACAGTTGGAGATGCTGTTACGTGAACTACAAATACACTAGAATTTTCTGCCAGTTGCCTTACTTCGCCTGGGAGCTTGACTAGGGGGGACACGGCTGTGTGTAGCAAGCCTTTCTACCGTGGCAATGACCAGACCAGGTTCATGGACCCTAATTGGAACTTGCTGTAAAACCTGCCAACTTTAATATTAAAGGCACCAATGCAGGAGAAGAGGAAGTACAAAAGGAGAGGATTTAAGGGGTTGGGTGAAGCCTGGAACCGATGGCTTTACCCCCAATAAGGCCCCAGCAGGTGAAGCAGAGAAGAAGCGTGGGCCCAAAAGCCATAAAGCTTGTGGCCGAGGGCTTTTCTGAGCATAATAATAAAGACTAGCTTTATTGGCCTTGCCTACTACCAAAGCAAGGATATTGTGTTTATATTCATTATAGAGTATATAGGTAGTAGCTTAGTAGCTTAATGGATTGTGGCCCTAGTTAATAGGTCTATTTTTATATGAGGAGTTTTGAAAGATGATATTTTGGCTTGTGTTGAAACTTGAGATTAGTTATTGAGTTCTGGCCATCTGTTTTTAATTGGATTTTTATGTTGCTTGTTATTGAGTTATGATATCTTGAAGGATTTTGTTTAGTTTTAGAGGATTTTTTTGAAAATTGTATTTTTGCATGGTGAGATATTTGAGTTTTCATAATTCTTCTTTTGCCTTAAGATTTTATTTTTAATGTAAATGGCAAGGTCACCCAGTGTGAAACACCCCTTGTTTTTTGTATTTTATTTTTTCACAAGATACACTGTGGTACGCAGCCAGATATCACAAGAAACAACCAAAAAATGGGGGCATTTTTTTTTAAAAGAATGTCTGCGGGAGCAAGCATTCGGGTTCTAGTGGTTGTGGCCAGAGAGAACCAGCACCCACCAGTGCACCATGAAAGATGGATGGTAAGTTGTCAGGAAACAGTTTTCTGTTGGGTTCCAGTTCCCTAGCTAACCATGGTGATTACCTCAGTTGCTTTTAACTAACTACCTACTAACAACCCAGAAGTGGCTTGTTAGTGTAGGTAGAAAAAACAGCCCTTGCCTATGTGCGAACTGTACACTTGAGCTAGTAGTTACCTATTTTCTTACCTATCTATCTTTATATGAAACCTATTTTTTACAAACTGGGTTACCAAGGTGAAACCAAATATTAATTCAATTGATGTTCATCCATAATTAAATCATAATGGGCATCCAATGGATGGTGCATTAATGCATTCTAGTTCCCTCTAGCCCATGTCAATAAATGTAGTATTGGTATAACAGGTGTAGTTGTAACTAGCTATGGCTTGGAATAGTTAGTAATGAGTGTTGGATGAATATCTAAAAACTAGGTAAGACTTAATGATTTTAGTTTTGAATATGCATGCCTCATCTTAACCTTAACTTTGATTTCAGTACCCATGTGTATATATATTTATTTATTTATTTATTATTTTATTTTATTTTTTATTTTATTTTTTTTCTGTAACCTAGGACCTACCTTGTTATAGGATCTAAGTTTAAACTCAAAAGCTAATAATTCTTATTTCTACAAACTCATGTAATTTGTGTTCTTTCCAAGGATTCAAATTTTTTTTCAACTTTGCAATGCATTGCCATTGATCCCCATCCCCCTTTTGGTTTGAGCTTTCATTTTGCATGAGCTTTCTTTCTTTGTCCAACTTCCCATTTCTTTCTTTTTTCAACTTTTTTTTCCCTTCTTTTTTTTATAATTTGACTTGTTTCCTCTTATGGTATTGTTGTGATGGTTGTTGCGAGCAAGAATTCTTCGTATGTAATCATTTCATTTTCTTGGTTTTTATTGTAAAATGGTGTTGTCGTTGCAATGGTCATCATCCTCTCATTCAACTTTATTTCCTCCATTATCATTTTAATTTAACTTTCTCCCTCCTACATAGTATTGTGTTGGTTGTTATGAACAAAAAGGTCTTTCTCTTCACAATAGTTTCATCTTTGAGGTTTTTATTGTAAAATGATGTAATGATCATCATCCTTTCTTCATCATGCTACAAGTTAATTGAACATCTTTCCTTTATTGCCTTTTTTGTCTTTTTTTTTCCATTTTTTGTTTCATGTTGGCTTGTAATCATCTAATTTGTTTTAGTTCCAAACCCAATTATGTAATTTTTCTTTCATTTAAAAACGCTTTGAGTTTTTATGCATATCTAATTTAACCTCTTCAAAATATAATTTGCTAAAGATTGACAGCTTGTTACAAAGTTAAGACTTTTTTATTGGAATTGTTAAATTGTTGTAAAGGACTAAAAGAAATGTAAGTGAATTATCAAAATAGAACAAAAATGAAATGTAATGTATAGATTGTAAGGAAAGGTTGTTGGAAATGTTTTAAACTAAAAAGTTGGGGTTCTTTTATATCCTCATCTCTAAGAATCAAAAGTTCAATTTCATTTATGAAAGAATTATAATAAATATGAGCAAAAAAGATATGGCAAGCAAGTATTCTTTTCAAAATATCATATCCTCAAAAGGTTGTGTCCTATAAAAACTATGCAATATGAATTCAAGCCTTGAATATTATGGTCATTTTAGAACATTATTTCTTTGCTTATCACCTTTCGATTTTTTCATTCAATTTATTTTGTTCATAAAAATAAAAATAAAAATTTGAAAATTTTTAATTAGTTGTAATTGTAAGGACCATTTTTTTTTCAAAACCTAAACCTTAATTTTAAACATTACCTAAACTAGTCCCTAATAAAAAAAAACTTAAACCTCAAGATACCCAAAACCCAACATGTTTAAGAAAACGAACATTAACCTTAATTAAAGGTTCTTGAATTTTTTTTAAAAATTCATAAGCTTACCCATAAGTTTTTCCAAACAAATTAGGAAGAGGGAACCAGCCCTAAAGGTTTTCCAAAAAAAATTTAAAAATGGATCCAACATTAATTATAACAAATAACAACCCTAGGGAGATTCCCTTTTCTTACTTTATGTCATTTTGTAAGGTAAAATTTCCCACTCTTGGGATGGAAAAGAGTTTTACTTTAAGATCATGTTGGAAAAGATTACAACTTAAGATTTCATAAACTCAATGTAAGATTACAAAGTTTTTCATTTGTTATGTTAAGGAAGTTTGCCTTCAATACTAAGTTGTAGTGTTCATTTTGGAGTGTCTCCCCCTATATTAAATAGCTTATCATAGCCGTAGGAAAGCAAAAGCTAATAAATATAATATATAGTCAAATTTGTTATTTATCTCATAAGACCATGTTCAAATTTTTTTAAAAGTGTCTTTAAAAGGCTCACTATTTTTGCTCTATTTTTTTCAAAAGGTGTCTTTAAAAATGGAACCTTCATCAAAACAACCATTTCACTTTTTGAAATGCCCCTCGTTTTTTATTTCTAATACCCAATTAATGTAAGTGAAGGATCACTAAAAAAATGAGTACATTTTACATATGGAAATTGAATTTACATTCAACTCATGTAGGCATTTATACCTTACATTTTATTGTTTTAATTATTTAATAAAAATAATCAAGTACAAGATGTAAGTGCATGCGGCCTTTTACAACCATATGAAATTTATCAATGGTGTACATAATTAAGGTTGTCATTTGTTACGTATCTATTTTAATTATGGGCTTACCTATTTCAAAGTAATCAATAAAATACATAAAGGGGGGCGGGGGACACTGGTAAAATAAAAAATAAAAAATGTGAAAAAAAACATAGGGTGAAATATATTAGTTGTTGAGTAAAAATTATAAGTTAATTAGTTACAAAATAGGGTACATTTCATTCAAATAATCAATTTAATTATAATATAAAGTATGTATTACCCAAGGGTAAGGTATAAAACATAATACAGATAGATTGGTGAACAAATATTTAAGCTTTCAAAGAAAGTGTGTTCACATTCCCATATTTAACCCTATTCAAAGGGTTTAAATAGGCCTTCACCTAATGCCCTTGATAGTCATTTATAAACAACCTTTTAGGTTTGAAATGAACAAAATGAAACCTCCCAAAATAGCAAAGTTCAAAAAAATAATCCAACTTCTTATGAACACATGTCCTATGTGCAATTGAAGTGCATCTATAACTAGGCATGTTAAACTTCATATATCACAAACAATATCCTTCATATTACAAAACAATATGGAATTTATTTTTGAAAACTCCATTTCCAACCACAAACACACTTGCACAAACAAGATTCATTAGAAAAAAATTTTCATTTACAATCAATTTTGTAATTTAAAAATGTAATTTGCAACTAAAAAATCAACTACAAATGACATTCTTTTGTTACAAAAATTGGTTCCAAATGAAAAAGAAAATTAGTGATTTGCCCACCAAACTAATGAAAAGCAAGTGTTGGAAATGCCCAACAATTAAAAATATTGATTATGAGAATTGATTACTCATTGCCAAACACAAATAGGCAAATGAACATGCATAATATCTTAGCATGGGGAAGTTTTGAAGCTTGTTAACAAACGCAAAAATCCCATTCTAGATTGAAGGATTAAAAACTCCAACCACAAGTTTTAAGAACTAGTTGTTTGGTTATAAAGTATCATTGAATGATTACCAACTAGCAATGTTTGTTATTGGGCCATCTTTTGCACTACATGGGTGCTCATTCACCCATGGGTGTTTGTTAATGAATGTCATGCTCAAAGTTGATAAATGAATACCATGTTAAACATATTCAAAACTTCAACTATAAAATGCATCCTAACAAAGTTTGCACCTTTAAAACCAAAACCATGTGTTTGTAAACAAAGATATATTAAAGTCATGTTTAAAGTCATATCTTGTTTGGACCCTATGTTTGAACATTCCTCTGCTTGTCATCTTATGCTTAATTTGAACATATTTAGAAAATTATCCAAATTAAGGACCAAAACACAAAATTTAGTTCAATTATAAGATGTTTAGTTTAATTTTATAGCAAGTTCAAATGCCAATGTTTTTTTTCTTGGCAAATTTTCACCAAATGGTGTTTTCCCTTTAAAAATGGAAGAAAATAAATGTTTCTAAAAATTATAGTTGCCAAATTTCAAATTTGAAAAATAATTTAATTTTGTATCAAGTTATATTATGTAGCCAAAAACATAAAATGATGTTTTTTTTTTTTTTTTTTTTTTTTTTTTTTTTTTAACCAACCTTAAATTTTTTTTTTTAATTTTTTTTTTTTTTTATTACATTAAACTTTATTTTTTTTTGTTTTTATTTTATTTATTTTTTTTTTTTTAAAAAAAAAAAACTATTTTTATAAATTTAGATTTTAATTTTTAATTAAACATAA
>Ga0116231_10006726_pt1 | contig 21644 bp, 16 predicted proteins | sample S1TSphgellanicum_2_FD_89695 | JGI IMG/M metagenome (GOLD analysis project Ga0116231, IMG submission 89695) | Host-associated microbial communities from peat moss isolated from Minnesota, USA - S1T2_Fd - Sphagnum magellanicum MG | ecosystem: Host-associated > Plants > Peat moss > Unclassified...
AGAGACATTGCTAATCAAAAAAGTCAACAGTATCCTCATTCAAGCTGCAACAAGCTTCTGAAGGAAAGAGCTTTTATTTCATTTTAGCATGTCCCTGTATATGCAAGCATCTATGCCTAAAAGCCATAGAGGCCTATATATAGGGTAGTGGTTGGGGCCTCCTGCACCCTGAACATATCCACTGGTGACTACTTGGATGCAGAACATCCACTAAAGCCACTAGAAAAGAGATCGATGAAGTTGCAGAGAAATCTCCACAACAACAATTAAAGGTAACATGACAATGAGTGCAGTCATAACCTCATGAGAGTCGCTCACAAAGTGACAGACCATCACCTTCATCACGAACTAAATAGTACATACCCTTGCATGTTTGGAGAAGACCAACAAAGACAAGCCAGTGCAAGCATTAAAGGTGCATTGTGCCAGCAGCTTACTTCATCCTTCCCACTTGGGCCAGCCTTAACAAGCTTTGAATAGTATGATGTCGTAGTCTTTCTGTCCTTTGTGGTCTCCACTATATCAATGTATGCAACCCTTAAAGAGGAATTCCTGTCCCCCAAAAGTCATAAGCCATTATGCAGTTATGTACTTACTGCTCTCAGCAATGTGGATCTTTGAAACATGTGAGACTTTCTACCACACAACCTAACCCTGCAAACAGATGACGTTCTAGACAAGCAAGACCCTCATGGAAAAAAGGAGCTTCATGGGGAATTTCAGTATGATAATTCAGAGCACTCACTGTTGCATGAGATACAAGATATCAGCAGCTTGAGCTTTTCCCCTTTTCTTTTGTTCACCATATATCTGGCAGGTAACAACATATACAAATTTCAGCTCAGCTTGGGCCAGAGCACTACGATCTGCCCCATGTGTTTGGACCATTGACAGAGGTAAACCCTGCTCAACATCTGCAGAAACAAAGCCAGAAAGATACTGTTAGCATCCAGCTCACCAAAAACTTACAGATATTTGCATGAAGTCTTGGATATTCCCAAATGGTGCTGACTCATTCATGACAACAAGTATGAGTAGATTTTATCACTCAACCAAGAGGTCACCAACAACTGAGATTCTACATACAGAATAGCATCTGCCTGAAGGAAACACCTTCAACTTAGTTAGAACCTCAATCTGGACCCTTGCTATATAATGTGCTTCAGGCACACCTGTATTGGAGGCCCCTTCTTGTTGTCCTTGCAATATGAGGGCTGTTTTGTAGTACATCATTCCACGAACTGGAAAAACAATAACACACCCAATAAATCAACCAGGAAAGAGAAAGAGAAATAAAAGTGCAACAAGCAGTTTCAAGCATATTTGAGAATCATGTTGAAAATCTGATGAATACCTGTTCGGGCTAGAGTCTGGCCACGGTATGAGGCCCATAGGCGCAAGTCCATGACAGTTTCATCATGCTTTTCTGATTTCTTTTGATCCACTGTTCGACGTAGTGTATTTTCAATAAGCTGAATTCTCTCTAAGAAGTTCTGCCACTCATCTACACAAATCCACACAGTTAGTCAGAAACAGAATCTCAAGAAAGTCCTGGGAAGCAAGTAACCACTGCTGGGAATTAAGAGACTACCAGGGTAAATTTTTTGAAGGTAGAACAAAATTGAGATGCCATCCTCATTTTCCTTGGATAGGTCATCCAAGGAGTACATCACATCTTCCTCGTAATATGGTGTCAAAACACTGCACAACACAACACAACAGACTCCATTATTTATAAAGCAAAAATTTGAGCAAACATGCTTGTTTGTGTGACAGCTTAGGAAGCCAATAGACTAAGATTTGCAAAAGCAACAAAATAAAGCAAAAGCAGAACTCTACAGTAGTGAAGATTGAAATAAAATAGTTAACTTCATGCATACTGTGATATCTGTAAAAGTCTGTGCTCCTCCCTCTTACCAGAATGAATACATTTTACGAGTTGGTGGAGCTTCAGGCATATGCATGAACAAAGAGTTGGTGAAAAACTCCAAACGCCGTCGTGCTTCAAGGTTGTGAGGAATACTTTCTGTATCCAAAGTCTTTGTTTTCCCTTCAGAATCTTTGATTTTCTGGACTGCTAGAAGATCGTTTAGCCTTCCTGCTGCATCTTGCTGCATAGTCAGCAAGGAAAGAGCGGATCATGGTTTGCATATAGCTGACCGCCCAGAATAAATGTTACAAGGAAAACTTTTTCTCTCAAATTTATAAGAAACTTCAACATAATTGAGAATGCTTACTCCAAATTTATTGGGCCAGTGGAGGTCAGACAAAAGGCTCATTGGATGCCGAAAGATGGATTGTTGTAACAATTCCTCCCTGCAGCAATGATATTACACATAAGACTTGGAAAATGGTTGTGCTGAGGATAAACTTACAAATGCATCCCTATGCACTCCAGAACACAGGTATATCTACATGATAGCAGGAAAAATTCCATGATAACACTTGAACATAACTGTTGTGTCAGTTCAAAAAAAGCCACATCTTGCACAGCAAGAGTGGAATGTACTCATAACCTTATGAGTGTCACTCAAAGTATCAGACCATCACATTTCACCATGAAAAGCAGTGATGAGCTGCCATCACTCCCCACTGACTTCCTCACCTCCTGACAGTGGGTGTAGATAAGTATATGATAATCTAAATTATTCAAATACAAAATATTACACAGAAATCTGCGTCCTGAGTTTCTGTCACCTTTCTGGAAGCATACCTCCATTCAGATGAGATTAAGCTTAATCTCTAAGGAACCATACAGATGTGATTAGTTAGGAGTACAAAATCAACCTCAGATCATTGGGGATGAAGTCATCCCTCACCACCTCAAACAAAAGTCCAAGTGCTGCCTCTGCCTTTGATCGTCGATCTGGAGTCTCTTCATGTCCCTGCAGAAGTTTCTTCCAAACCCTTGCTTAGAAACCCTGATCAGGCCCACCATGAGAGATATTGCAATTCAAAAGGCAAATTGATGAAGTTGCTCAGCCCAAACTGACTCAGGACACATATTAATAGATCTACAACTACGGCAGTCTTAAGGAGAACAATATCACATAAAAACTTCTCTCTCTGTGATTGGAAAGATACCAGCTGCTCCGTCAGTTCTCTTGTTTTCTCCAAGACATCTCGCAGCTTGCTAAGATGGAACTGAGATACAAAGTTCTTATCTTGCAGATCCTCCTTCACACATTGGAATACTCTTTCCACCCTGTTCCACATGACCAGGAAGCATTGCATCTTTGGCCAAGTCAACATTCACACAGAAGACCACAACCAGATAAAGAGGAAACATGAAAAAGCATTTGTATAATAACATATATGAATTCCAGTTGCAGCAGCGTTACAAACACAGAAAGGCTATGTACACACCACTGCTGCCCATTGTGATTCAGCAAAGATAACAAAGTTGCTTCTAATCCCTGAAATGCCTCCTGAACAGCAAAGCCCATATATTCATCACGCCCGATTTCGTCCCAAAGCTCAGCTTGTGATCCAATCTTATGCCCTGCTGCAAGCTCGACCGCGATTTGTACCTGAATTTGGCAACATCATGAAACCCAAATAGTAGTCAATTTGCCAAAAATGTTGACACAAATCCACAAAACACACCAAACGGCACCTTAGCAGAAAGTATTAGATGATTGCATCTCATATAAATGTGGATGGCCAAGAACTTTTAGTGTTTCATGAGTCTTGAGATATGAGAAAAAGGGAGGCTGTAGGACAATACAAATCTCCAAACACACAAATTTCAATGTACAAACAGGATGCCAATGAAAATGTTAAAACCAACCTTATTTGCAAGCAAGAACAATGGCCAATGGATCAACAGGTTAGGACCCTCATTTGTGTAGCTAATCCTGTTGTCAGGCATGATCAGCAAATCTCTCTCTCTGCAGAAAATCCAGGAGGACAAGTGCAAGTTTCAAAACACAGAAGAAAAGTAGCAGGAATTTTCTGCTTCTCGCAGCCATGATTGAACTCCAACTGAGACAGAAAAGTCAAGCCAACATTATAATGCTAAAGAGAGGGCACAATAACTGGAACTCAGGAGTAAAATCTTGAAGGAAGCTCAGTGCATGTTGTAGCTATGAGAACAAGGTAGAAGTTCACACATGTACTGAGCACAAAAATCTGTACCTATTATTAATGAGGTCTTCCTCGCGAAGGCTCTTGATTACTTTATTCCAGATGGGTGCAAATTTGATTGCATCCACTTTTTCCTTGATTGCCTGCAGGAATCAATGAGATAAATTTCAATTGTACACGGTATAAAACATGACTTAACAGAATAGACCTGATATCCCATCCAGCAAGAAAGTAAAGAATCTTGGATTGTAACCAATATATGGGACATTTTTAGACATTGGAGATGCAGCATGTTATGTTTAACTGTTACACGTTTTGAGCAATTTCACCAGTTAGCATTAAACCTCAGCTGCCAGAAATGCTGTTTGTGGATATATACACCCAGTGTGCATCCAGATTAGCTTCTGGCAGTTCTATTTCATGATAATTAAGCAATGACCTGCTTGTTGAGATATACAATTAAGTACTGACACATGAATTTCAACCGACATGTTTGTACCTTACTGCCAACTGGTGCACCTCCATCTGCCGGAGACATCTGGCTGGACCTGAACTTCCAACAACACTAGTTAGCTTCACATCCTTAAGTATGCAATCACAGGTAATGTCAAGCTGCTTGCAAGGAGTCAAGAAGCAGACATTTGACTGCCAAGCCGTGGGGGTTGCATGTGTCGAACAAATACTTCAGGAAAAGATGCAAATCTCTTCCTCAGCATGCCCAAACTCCGGATCTGCATACAAAAGGAACATCAAAATGTCTTCTATCAGGGCTCTAACAGAAAATACATACAGAAAACACAGTGAAATTGCTGCTTCACATGTGAGGCTGGATCCCTTCCTTACATTCTGAACCTCAAGGTAAATGCTTTTCTAAGAACATGAGTTCATTGGCCATATACCGCACAATATCTTATCCATTTCCCTTACACAGTTCTCCTGAAAGAATTGACAAAAACATGGTCAGAAACATAAAAGGTCTTACAGAAGCAAGAATTTAATCATGGTTGTATGACTTGCCTCTCCCAGCTTATCCCTTGCCCCCTCCAAACCTCCTAAGAGAGCAGAGATCACAGTGTACCACACTTGGATATCCACAAAATATATCTGCAAGATGTCGCAGATCAGTTGGGGAATGTAACATCTTGACCATCTGGTATAATAGTATCCCAAAAAAGAATTACCATGCATTCAACAGCTACTTCAAAAACCACTGTGAAAAGTAGCTATAAGGGTCAACTGCGAAGTGAAGACGGGCAGAGAGTCTGCAGTGTTTCACCAGTACAACTGCAGCCCAAAGGGCTACCAGTGTGAGGGCATTGTGATTGCCTGCCACATCAACAGTGTGGAAATTCAGTGTTAAGTACCCGGATTGAAGCCAAAATCTACCCCTATTGAGTAGGAGATGCCATCCTACTTGATACTGAAATCTCAGTGTAAATTCACTGTTGCAAAACTGATACATCAAGGGGTCAGGCCTACATACTTGAAGAAATGTCATCATGCCATCTATAACGTATATCCTTGATGTTGATAACAATCCTTGTCAGTGAAACCAAAGGCATGATCTGCAACCAAAGTCAAGCTTAACAACTGCAATTGACACACAGGCAACCATTATTTATGTCAATGCTTCTGAAATGAGACTCCAATGTTACTCCAAACATGCTGACATATTGATATGTATCACAAGGCTAATGTTTCTTGCTTTGGTATCAAGGACCAGACATAACACAAGGCACCCAGCTTTCTTGCTGTTTAAAGATCTCATCAGATTAGTGCCTATGTTCTGCTGTTTCAGAAACACTGTGGTCTTCATTCTATCATGGAGTTTGAACAGATGTTGCAATGTAAGAAAACCAGGGCTTACCTGGAAATGGAAGCTGAATGCAAACTTGCAAGCCAGGAGAAAAATCCAGAAAAGGAGGTACCTGTAATAAATTCAGAAAGAACCAAAAGACCCCTTCCAATCATGATACCGAAAGGCACTACTGATCATAAATGGAATCCACTGTCATGCATATACAGGGAGCAGATTTCACTAAGATCAAGGGAGTTTTATGCATGTGGACATGGAACCAGCAGGATTATAAACGGAAGCTAATTAGAAATGCTATTGGGTCCACAGTTGGTGGGTACAGGCAAGAAATAGTGGTACAAGTGTAAGAGAACTACGTTGGCAACCATAATGCACTGGAAGCTGAACATCATTTTTCTGCCATCGTGTACTAGAAAACCAGGGGACAGTGCAGATGCAATAGAAAGTAAGGACAAGTGCAATATGGTCCACTTAAGGAGGTCAACTCCATTCTACTCGCCAGCTTTTAAAAGTTTCAGTATCAATTACTCCTTGGTTTTTTTAGCTTCATGAACTGTCAACTAAACATGTCAGGTTCAGTTCACTAAGATCCTCTGCATCACTAGAACTCCTAGAGTGAGAACATAACATAGCACCTCCCCCAGTGCATAAATATTAGATGTAGTAATGAAGGTAGCTGCTGCCAAAAACTGTACAAAGCTTCAAACAGCTCACCAAATATAATCACGCATCCTCTCATACAATCCACGCCCAACATAATACCGTTCCTAGCATAGCAAACATGAAAATACATCAACAGTTAAGAGCATACATAAGTAGTCAAGACAGAGAAACTCATTTGCATCTGATTGACAGCTCAAACATGCAAAATTTCAAGCATGTGAAATGATGCACCAGCAAGTACATTGGCATTAGATTCACCAAAAAAGATCCAGGATAAATCTTCAGTTTGACTACAGACTTGGTTATATTGGCATATATTTCTACCTAGAAATCAGAAAAGTTCAAATTAAATCATGTTGATCGCCATACAACCCTCTTTGGAAAAACAGAGGTCATTAAACAGCACTAAACATTTCCATGGACAAGATAGTAGTTACTGTACCTGTTGCACCCATTTGATGAACTGAATTATGGAGAGGTTGGAGCACTTGTCAGCTTGCCTCCGAAGCCATGGAATGCGAAAAAGCACTGACAAGACCAGGTGTGTTCCAGCATAGCTTGCCACAACAATATAAAAAATTGTGAACCACTTCTGAGAGCCAGTATTATTGATATCCTCTTGCAGTGTCTTCCTGCATCATAGGGAGCCACAGCTCAATTTCATTTCCAATGCATTGAGCTGTTTGATTCTGTAGTAGTGACCCTCTCTCAAGATACCAGTTCAAAGATGAATTTTACAGAAAACAATGGTGATACTGTTCAGTTGAGCTAACAACATGAAACAACATGAGACTACAGTTGCTCGTTGAGAGATCAGCAAAGTTGATAAAATTGACCTATTGTGCAGGTAACAAGAAACCTACACATAGAGAAAAATAATGGCAGCCGACATTCCAGCATACCAAACACAGCGAAGCAGCATCCTTACAACAATACGAAGGCGTGTGCTTCTATATGCTCCCCACATGAACAAAGCATCCAACAGGGCTGCACAGATTGAAATCAAATATCAAGCCCAAGTTTCTTCTATTCATCAGCCACACTTCCACATTTCTCAGAGCATTAGTGTAAATGAGATCCATAGCAAAATTTGCAAATATTCAGAGGCTATGGAAATGCCCTTTGTGAAAGCTGAGAAAAGAGAGCTGTTTCAAGTCTGCCCACTGCATCATGAGGCATGGCTCTACCTACTTTAGAATGACTAATGTGTAGCCGAGTGTTCAGCCTTGCCAACCTTGCTTTCTACCTTAACCAGGCAATACCTCAAGGGAGTCCAGTAATACATATTCTCCCTATGTGTTACTTGTTAACTGGATGCTCATTACTTTCCATTGGCAGAGCTCTGAACCTGACTGCAGTTTTCTTTTGACAAGGTCAGTTTTCTTCTTTATCTTCTTGTGAAAAAACACAACAATAATAAATTCGAACACAGGAGCTGATGATCACCTTTAAACAATTTCATGACAACAAATGTCGGCACAACACTCATGATTTTCTTGATAGTTCGCACGTGCAAATTCAATGTCTTGTTTTTGCTGCTGCAGAATGCCCATATTGTCAAACCCTGCAAATCACATAGTGACAGGTGTAAAAGCTTTGAGATAGTTCCCCATTAAGTATCAAGTGTGAGAATGAGATAAAGCTTCATTGAATTCCATAGGCACAAAGGAAAATGAAATGAGAAATGATAGCATTCAGGAAGGGCTCATTTGAACGTAAGACAATAGAAGAAAATTCTGCAACCAGGTTGCACTTCATAAACACATGGCATCTAAAGGTCAAATTGCACCAAAAGTAAGTTCCTTTTGGACCAGTTATCTATTTTCACTTTGAATATCCCACAGCCAGATGCAAAAATCTACCCACCTATTTGTTTGAATGGCAGAAAAAAGAAGAAAGGCACAACTCTTCAGGAGTGACATAGGCTTTGCGTAGCATGGATAACTCACAACCATCAAGGATATTTGAATATGCGAAACATTCAACAAGCAACCAGCACAGAGTAACAATGGCAACAGTCTTCAATTCTGAGCAAACACATTACATCAGTCTCCAAGAGCATCTCAATATTCAACTGAAGGGATAAAGGTTGCACCTGCAACATGCACAGAAAAAAGATCCACAGTCGGTGAAAGCTATGGTAAAGATGCAATGCAGTTCGATGCTCCACGAAATGTATTTTACCCACTTTATGCTCCTTCCGACGACCAGGAACCACAACTGGTTTCTCTTCCTTTTGAGGACCCTGCAGAACAAAATTATCAGATTCACTTGAAGTGAAGATATTAAGCAAATCTACAAATGAAACTAAAACTGCATTCACATTCTTGCAAAGAAAAGTAGACCATTTCCTTGCAATCAACATCTTGCAGGAAGGAGCCAAGAAAATACAGGAAAAAGACCACATTCCAGGAAGAGGGATAAATTGAATGTTCAAGCAAGCATAATCCACAGCATAAAATGCTCTGGATGGGATCATACCCTTCTAAAGGACCAACTGCTCTTGGGTTTTCGGGGCTTCATAAAGAAACCAGATTCCAGACGCCATGGCCAGGAAAGCTCAAAACAATTAGGGGCCCTGCAGTCACCAACTTGGAATAGCAGGTCAGTGAACAGAGTGAAGAGGCGATTTACAATTGATCCAAACTCCCAATATGACTCTGGACACTATTTGTCTAATTTCACTGGAAACTCCTGGCATAAAAAAAATTCAGTAGAGAATTGTGCTCAGGTAACAATGGGGAGTGTCCACAGTCCAGACCAGAAGAACTCATTGAAATCATCATAATTCCGCCATGCTCCATGTGGAGCTATTCCATTTCCACTACTTTTTGCTTCCTGAAACCACTCAGACACATCAGACAGATGCTTTACCAACACTCCAAAAGATTTCTCTGAGTGCAGAATCATATACTAACAAGTGTGACCTTGCTTGCCCTGTGAGCCAATTGAAAAAATGAAGAAAGCTCCGCAGAAATCAATGGCTACAGTTCCAATGGAGAGTTGAACATGACTAAACTGGTTCACATGTATGCAGATGAAGAGCTTGTGAAGGGAAATACTTACTGCAGCCACAACCTGGTACACAGGGGTGATAATCTGCTCAAGAAAAGAAAACTCCACAATGTTATCTGCATTTGGCTTGACACACTTTGACCTTTCAACATTGGGCTGCTCCAACAAGTCAAAGAGCTCATCCGCCATCTATTGAAGAATAAACAGTCAATGCAAATGGAGGGTATTTCAGTATCTCCCAAGGTAGGTGATTCCAAAGATGAGCACAGGCATCTCACTGTCCTGAGATCATCTGTGCAATTGGAGTAGCAGCATCAAAATCAACTATGTGGAAGTTCTTTATTCATATAATTACAGTGTACAGTCTGCATTGAGATGTCACAAACTAATCCCAATTTACAAGCATAGGTTAGGAAGCACAGACTCACATGATGGAAGATGTAGCAAAGACATTCTGGCATGAACCGAAGATTAGATGCTTCCCCCCAAACTAACAGGTACAGAGCAGTCAAGAACAACCTCCTTTGCTGTGTAAAGGCACTGCACCAACATCAAACAGTTAGATGGAAGTGAAAAACCATAGGCATTAGTTCTGGCTTCTCCAAAACTCCACCACTAAGAGATGAGTGTATGCAGTTTCTGCAGTGTCCTCAGACGATAAAGTACCTAGACTTGATTGATTGAATAAGATAGTCAGAAATTAAACAGTACAGACCCCTTGCCGGGACTCAGATCAATCTCCACTTATCAGTATTGGGGGGGCTGACACATTTGATGCCACCATAAGCAACTGATTGCAGGAGAGATGACATCCCATTTAGTAGCTTGGAATCAGATCAAATATTCTCTTGAAGACAAAACCCTTGTGACAAGTAACTCAACAAATTTCTTGCTTACCACTCTGATGGACTTGGACAACTTGATAAAGTGAACTATACATCTATGAGATTGCAGAGAAAAATTTGACAATAACATTTTCAAGATCTATTATGTCAGTTCCAGCCAAACCAGGAAAAACACAACAAGAAGGTTTATGGTCATAATCTTGTGGTTCTCACTCACAAAGTACCAGACCGTCACCTTCATCATGTATGGCAGTGACTGTGCCAATATTACTCTTCACTGACTTCATCAGCTCCTGATGGTGGGGCAAATAAATATATGATAATCTGCTCAACTTTTCCAGGAACCAATTATCCAAAACTTTGCATCCTTCATTTCTGTCATATTTACAGAAGCAATGCAAAGACTCAAGAGACATAAATAGTAACAAAATGTCAATAGTATCGTCCTTCAAGCTGCAACAAGCTCATGAGGGAAAGTTTCACTTATTTTAGCTTGCAAAAGTCTACTCAAAAAGAAATTTCTTGCTTGGGAGTCAGTATAACCTTACCGTTTAGACATAGGCTCCCTTCTGACAAAACGGCACCACCGAATGTAGTTCTCAAGGATTCGCTGGTGGACATTATCGATGGTGGCATCATCCAACTACAAGACCAAAAAACCAATGTGGGAACTGTAGCCACTGAGAAATTAGTTCCACAACTATCCTGAGATGCTCAAAACAGATTATGAACACAACTCAAAAGAAACTCCATGCACCATCATAAAGCCGGCCTGAATTGAAAGAAGCTTATATACCTTGCTGGGCTCAGTATCAGGGAGAAAACCAATGCGTGTCTGTGCACTTGCCAGTAATAAGATCAGATGCTCTCGCTGATTTGCCACATTATCTCTCTGTTCACAAATAAATCAATTGATTATCAACATTTTAAAGCATGCACCTGAAGGGATTCAGAAGTGAAAGATTCAGGCCTTACAAAACATACAAGAGATGAAAGAGGTAGTTCCTCAGACGTGCCCAAATTGGAGCTCTGTTAATGGCCTGAAGTCAGAGTCCCAAGATCATGTAAGGAGAATAATTCTGCACTTACTATGTGCTATGTCTAACAATATGTGGTAATAAATACATTCAAACATGTTAAGTGTCCAGGTATAGATATTTTGGTTTCTTCCCAAATGTAAGCCACAGCCAATCAGGCACACAAAGCAAACATCTACAAATCAAACTTTCACCAAGTTCAAGAGCATAAAGGAGAGGAAAGGTTGTTGCAGACCAAAGAATTGGTGATTTCAACATCCGGATGCAAAAATGCAATTGGAAAGCATTACATACACAAAGACATCAGCATGGACATATTCAATTGCCGTTCAAAACACCAGTACAATGAACAAGGCCATCTTCATCCAACTCAAGATAAATGTGTACCTGGAATCCAAAGCAATAGTGCAAGAAATGAAAGAGATCCAAAGGCCTCTCATCAGGTTCATACTCCTCTGGGAAAATTGGCAAATCTGCTGTGTAAATAAAAGCTCTGGTTGCTGCTGTGACCTACTTACAAAGACCACAGAGGCAATGAGTTCTTTGTAATCCTTGACCTAACTTCAACATTGCATGAACTGTTTCATTGACACCCCTGCTTGTAATTAGCAGAAATAATTATGTGGCAGAATGTGACCTTCTGGAAGAATAGTCTAAACCCTTGTCATTTTCCTATCATGATTGCTGAACTTAACAATGAAAGCATTGTCATCTAGACCACTCATACCTCAGGAAAGTAGCTGAAAGCATTGGAGACTCCAGGACTCTCCAAGGGTAGAATATTGAATGTCTTGTAGTCCTTGACCTTCTTTGCATCTTCCTCCAGTCTCTTCTTTTCCTGTAAGATGGTGATAGAAGATTGGCTTAATTCCAGCTAAGATTACTGTCCATTGCAAAAACAATTTAATAATGTCAAGAAATTTTCATGCTAAGCAATTACCTCTGTCAACTGAAATCTTGAAGCAGCCTCAGGTTCAGCAGTAATCAACAGATAGTCAACAACATCATTCAGAATTCTTGAGATCTCATACACTTTCCTCATCATCCTAGCTCTTTTTTCCATGCTGCACATACCAACATCATCTTATTTCAGTCATGAATTAGATTAGGGGTGCACAAGACCCTGTTCAAAGACTCAAATCAATGTAAAGAAAGGATCTTCATGGTGACAGTATCCCAACTGGAAAGATTGCTGATTGTATGAACAACCACATCTTAAGGTATGATAGTCTGAATGTTCTCACAGGCACTGAGAAAGAGGATTCTAACAAAAAGGAATTTGCATAGACCAACTCATTGAAACGGAGTAGATGTTTCAAAACCTGTCAGGTTCCCCTCCAGACAATCGCCCTTCTTGTTGCAGCCTGAATTCTTCCTCCATCTGGTCAATTCCATGCTCTGCCCTGTACCGCGTATAATAGTCCTGAACCAGAATAATTTCTTCGTTTCGATCCATCCGCTGTCCTGCTCTTGCTGCTTGCTTTCGCTGCATTTCACAGAAGACAATCTTACTACTGCTATGCCTCCCAGTTTCATCATCCAGAAAATTGAATGTTGACAACAAAAAATTTAGGCTATGGCAAGAGATTTGGATTGGCATACTTTGATGACGGATTGCAAGCCTGTCTTGAACTGCAGAACACCCCTTCCCTCGCTCGTTGGATCAAGTTTTTGGACAAGGTAAAATGCGTACTGACACACTGAAGAAGCAGTCATGATCCCACATCTCATTAGTACACTGAGTGTGATTGGACTTTCATCTATATGCTTTGCACATACTCTCTGTCTGTGAGGGCAAGAAAGAGAGGGAGGGACAATCTGTCCAATGTCAGGTTATCCCCTACACAGCTGAAGACGTCTTTTGATTCAAATCTCTGCTGCTCTTTCAGGGAACAAGAAACAATGGAAGAGAGGACGAAAAAAGAGGGCCCTTCTGTCCAGTCAACAACTGCAAAGGTGAATTGGATCCCAAGTCACAAAATCAACAAGCAGAAAGAAAAAAGAGCCAAGAGAGAGAATAGACATAAGGACATGCCAAGGGACCTAAATGGCAACATGCTCTAGAAAACCATGCCATTGCAATCTCCAGGTGAATATCACTGATCCAGAAAATGACCCTAAAGCATTTCCCAGTTTCAGACACATCCTTTTAGAAGATTGGCCTATGCAAGAGATCCGTATTGAACAAGAGTCATGATACATTGTGAAGAATAGTATTGAAGTTCTTCAATTGAGACAATCAGAGACTAGGTTCCCAGAAACCCAGCAGGAAGAGACAACATTTGGCAGAGATTTTTCCACTCAGGGCCTGAGAGATAGCTCAAGGATTTGAAAAGCATGCTTCAGAGGTAGGGGAACCATACATACATACTCTATGGAACACAAGAGTCTGACAACAAAGTGATTTACAATTGATGAGTCCTCCAGGAAGGCTTGGCAAGTCACTAGGTATTGTTCATTCTACTGACAGCAGCAGCAAGATGATGAATGTATTCTGTTCTAATGCTGCTCTGTGCACTTCAGCTCTTTGAGCCATTGCAGATATTTGGGGGCAGCGCTCATTGAACTTTCTTGACTGCCAACACATAGATAGAAAGAAAGAAGAAGAGATGCAGAAAGGTGAGAGAAGACGACGCACATAAACGAGCAACCTGGACATCATCGACCTCGTCGGCGGCTTGAAGAATAGCCTCGATGTTGGCCTGGTCCGACAAAGACTGTGGAACCGCCTGTGATGATCCTGATGATTCAGCAGTATTTCTTCTGTAGTCTTCGTGGTACAAGCTCGTTGTTCCCTCGTCTGCGCGCAACTGCGCTGCATACACAAGCCTCTCCCAGTTTCCAAGCACTCGCTTAGATATGCGGTTGGACCTCGGTGGCCTCTCCATGGTTTTCATTGCGATGTGTGTACCAGACGATTCTCCCTTATTCCATCAACAGCAACATCATATGGTCTGAACTCAGAAGTTCCTTCCACAAACCTCTCGAGGACTTAACAGCACAACCTGCGCTCTGAACTCAACGTTGTTCAGAACGAAGTTTCCATAGCCACATTCAACGCGCATATTCAAGTAGCATCCCGGCGGCCAGACATGGATTTTGCTCTAAGCTTCATAGCGTAGCTGGTGCCATTGCCACGTACCAACGCTCTACGATTACTGGACCAGACAGGTCGAGAAGAGGACCAACGACCTTAATCGCGAAGCCTCCTTGCGGCAACGCCGAAGCCGCCGCCACTACCAAAGGTTCATGCCAGAGGAACCTTCGTCACAAAACTTCGTAGCCTCGCTTCCTCAAGAGCATGCTACCAGACACAAATACAAAGCATAAGAAGCGCAAGTGCAAGGTTTCTCGACTATCTATCAAGCCACAAACACAAAGATTAGCTTCACACGCAGGTTAAACTTCTGCGCTTGCAATTGTAGAAGCTCAGAGAGCACTAATTCTTCAGAAGGAGCTAACAAGCACACAGATACTGCCGTGAATAGAAAGTGTTCAAAAGAGCTTCTAGTTATTTGCTTCTCATTACAGAGTACGCAGCTCGTGTTCTGTCATGTGCACATTCTAGTCCAAGCTTTTTGCGATTTCGGAGCAGATAACACCTTTTTTTTTTCCAACTAAGCTACCAAGCGCAGACGACAACAACATGATCAAAAACAAGGTTTAGGAATAAGTCCCCTTCCTCAGACCGACCGTGCCTATTATGCCACCCTTGCCATGACCAGATTCCCCCGAGCTTCACATAACATGATGCAAAAGCTCATGAGTCTCGAACTAGAAACAGCTACTCAAGTGTCAACAGCAGCTTCAAACCGTTCCTCCTCTAGCCTTTCATCCACAAAACACCACCAGACTATCTCGCCATGAACAGAGCCCCCACACAACACGGAGAAGGTGCGCTTCCAAGGTCATCAACAAAAAAAAAGAACTTTTTTTTTCCCTTTTTTTTTTGTTTTTGCAATGAAAGGTCGCAATTAGAAGAAGAAAATTGATGAAGCTCGCGGTGCAATCTGTGCCACAGAGGTATCAAAATTTGGAGAGAAGGTGGAAAAAAAAGAGGAAAAAAAAGCAGAGAGTGTGCACCTAACAGAGAGCTTCTTCAGCATGAGTAGCAGATTCGTCACTTCTCCGAGCTTGCTTTTGCCTTGCTGAAGCTCGTGACGCCGCCGATATCACGAAATAAAAAGCTAATAACCCGTGACCTGATTTCACCGATTGTTCATGAAGCAAACCGAAAAAAATAAACTTCTTGTAATTTCAGAAGCGGCAAAACGGTAGCTCCGAATCTGCAGAAACCAGCCAGGACAAGAGAGCGAAGAGTGTAGCAAGCAGAAGAGACCACCAGGGAAGAAACCCGCAACCGAGAGCAGGAAAAGAAAACAAAGCACATTTTGCGAATGCCGGCAACGAAGGCGGGTCCAGAGCGCCGACGGATTCCGTCTACCTCCGTCTTGCTTCGTCGGGGAACTGGAACTCGTTCCGTTACGAATTCGCGTTCACTTCGACGGGTCCCTGAACGCACGCAGTTTGCGTTGCTAAATTTGGCCGACTAATTTGGCCTTGTTGTTCAGTTTCTGTGGCTAAATTTGGCAGAGTATTTGGCCTTGTCTAGTTTACGTGGCTAAATTTAGCCGGCGAGTATTTGGGCCTTGTATTTGGCGGGGGCTTTCAAAGATTTGAATGTTTTACTATTTTACTACTCCTAGGCCCCTGGCTGTGCTTGGTTCAATTTTAACACACCATTCAGTTTGGGAAGCCTACTAATTACTGCTACCACCACTTCCAGAAATGGGGCCTCTTTCATGTGCTTCATGGATTCTGTGGCGGGTAAAGCCCTCAGATCGGGCAAGGTGAAACTCCTTGTAAGTTTTTTTTTCATGATACCCGCTGACCAGAAATACAATTTTTCTTCAAAACACATGGATCTAATTATTATTATTATTATTAAAGACCTGTAAATCTTTGTTAAAAAACACACCATAGATTAGGGAAATGTACAAAAGAGTAAAATAAAGGAAAATGGAGAAGTGAAAGGATGTCGAGTTTGCTCAAAGTTGCTATGGAAATCTATGCATGATCATAACAATTGCTTGTGGAAATCGCTTGTGGAAGGTCAGCCATATTTACATGTCAAAAATCAATTGTTTGCAATAGATCGGTCATGGTGATGGGAGGTGTGGCTTGAACGGATGAAAGTCAAGAAGTAACTAAGCTTACGGTTATTGCCTGACTTAAAATGGAAGACATTTGCATTTTTTATAATGTGATCGAAACTTTTTGGCGAAAAAAAATGACCCCTATAGAAAGATGAGAACCTTTTGTCCCCTTCAAGCTCCAAATGACATTAACACAATCATGTAAAAACACATCAACATGTTTGTGTAAACAACCAAATTTTTCAATTACTGAAAAGAGGACTTGATCAATGTAATGTTAATTATGATAGGTCCTTTCCTTGGTTTGAACTACATCAAAGGCAACAAATCCTTGAATTGTGCAAGATCGAAAAAATAAATCCGTTCTCATTGGGTCAACAATGACAACATCAACTAAAATGTGAATGTCATATTTGATAAGCACAAAGTCGACTCATCAACAAGAGGAGTTGAATGTGGTTAAAGGTTCGCACAATGATGACAAAAGTGTCGTGAATTGCATCACGAGTTATAGTGCATTCATTACCTTGAGCACAACGTAAGAAATGGATACCTATAGGGTCAATGGGATGTGTGCATACACATCAAGAGATGCCTGCAATTAAAGGATGGGGTAGACCAAGTTGCATATGAAGAGCAGTGCAAAAAATTAGGAAAAATCATCGAAAGGCTAGGAAGACTAACCAAGTTGTAAACCATGCGCCTACCCCTAGGCCAGAACATGATAAAATTCGGGCACCATGGGCTTTAGATGTCGAGTCGGAAAACATGCTAGAAAAGGTATGCTGGTGTAAACACTTTGAGATGAAATCTTCAAATTGAACCATTCGTTGCCCAAAGAGTTATTCAAATGGAAGAAGACATGCATGGGTTAAAGTGGTAGAATATCACATGTCACCTTGAGGTGTTGCTAGAAAATAAATGTGTTGTTGTTGACTCGTGTTAAAGCTTCAAAAAGGAAAGAAAATTGATCAACCATAAACCTAACAGCTAGGATTGAAACGACAAGGGTTCAAGTCCCTAAATAAGATGTTAGGGCGATGGTGGATGTCAATATGAACCCAACGCCACCAAAAATTATTGGGAAAAAGGCTTGTTTATGAATTAAAAAATCTTTATGGGCTATCAAAGGATCCTAAACTAAAAAGGCGTCCAAACACTTTATGGAGGGAAAAATCAAAGGAAATAAAGGATGCTATGAAGGATGGAAAATGGAGGTGTGCATCATAAAAGATATGATGCGTGTTGCACAAAACAACAAGTTAGAATTCCAAAAGCCACCTAAACATCACACATTATGGGGAAAAGGTCCACATGTCGAGCATCTTCTCGCATGGCATCTTTAATGAAGGATGATGTGAAAATTAAGGTGCCAAACAGAACCCCTAGGACTTTAATTCCTTTGGATGGGGTGGTAAACTAGGATGGGGTGTTGAAGTCTAATGGCAAACTAAAAGGCGACCATGTAACACATTTTAAAGATTGAATAGAAAAACCTATCGCACAAAATTCAATTTGGAAATGTTCATAGGCAAATGATACAATTGAAAAAGGACCTATGATGTGAGTGTCGTCTATAATGGATGGAAATAGACAAGAAGGGAAATGATTAATTGTAAAACATAAAACTTTAAAATGGGCTGAAACATATAATGCCCTCCCCCAAGGGATCATTTTGCTGAATCCCCATGGCAAATGAGATGATTATGACATCACCCTCATGATCACAATGACTATAAAACAAAGGTGACTTGAATGCATAAATGCACAAACAAAGGGGATGAATTACATGATGTCCCCACTTGTTGCACAAAATTCTTGAAATATGATCCCTTTTAACATTGAATTGAAGGCATTTAACATGTATAGTTGAAGAACAACCTAATCATGGTGAAAAACCACGGTGCATATAATGTTATGGATTATTGTTGCATAGCCACCTTTAGTTACAACTCCAAATTGGTGTGGGGAAAATTGTGTTGCAAAAGCTTCACTGAATTGAAAACATAAAGTGCGACTTGTGAGTCAATACAATGTTTCCCCCATTGCAATGAAACAAACTCCACCTTAAGGCTTGGTCATGGGTAAGAAGCAGGCCACTCCAAGGACACATGCAATTTGAAGTGGAATGTGGCCCTATGCAATATGAAAATAAAGTTGGAACATCTAAGGGAATCCACTTGTTGAATCTTTAGGGTGAAAACAATCCTGAAGGTGTTCAGAAACCATCCTAGAAGGACCATTTGCTGATAAATGTGACATGCATTGGAACGCCAATTTGAAATTTTTAAAAAAAAGTTTGAAATCTTAGTATGGTTTGTAGTTTTCAAGGAAAAGCAAGAATGAGCCATCTGATTCAAAGTGTAATGTGATGAAAGTTAAAATGGTGTCAAAGGACATGGGTGCAAGAAAAAATGGTGCCAAAATAAAAGCTGCCCGAAAGTATTCCCTTGCATGGCCAAAGGTTACACTCTAAAACAAATGTTTGTGAATTGGAGGATCATGTTAAGGAAAAAGGATTAAATTTCAAATTAGCCAACAAAACTTGGGTTCATAAAAAAAACTCCTCCTATAAGTTTTCCTAATCACATGTTGGAAAACATTTAGATCAAATTTACATTTCCCTATGCCTTGTCGCCCCACCACCAAGAGGCAATGCAAAACACCATTAGGGTAATAAGAGGAATAAGTGCCAAACTACCACATTATACAAGTCTTGTGCTAACTTACCCAATGGAAAATGAAATGTCACTTATACATCATGTCGTAAAAAACGGTGGGGATGCAATTATACAAAGAAAATGGCAAAGTCCTAAATGAAAGGACCCAAAGACATCTAATGTTGAAACCCAAGCCCAAGGTGATGTGGATGGAGTGAGAGTAAGAGAAGGTATTGGGCTAAGATGATCACAAGGGTTTTAATTAAGTGAATTGGATGTCTAACAAGAATACTAATGATGAACTAACCTTCAACTAGTAAATTGGCACCCACATGTGGGACATAAGACTTTAAGTGGAGTGTGTTGAATAAATGGGGGTAGGTTATGGGGTATGATCATGGCCAACTATAGGGATCAATAAAGGGGGAAAATATCCTAACTATGCATGATTGAGGGGGTTTGGGGAAGTGTAAAATTAAGATCCCTCATTCACATGAAGGGTTGAGGGTTGGGAAGGGGCATTACTAGGTGATGTTTGATTTGTTAGAATTAAAGGGGTAACTAATGGGTGGTTTGTGGTTTGCATGGGGGATGAACTAGAGGATAGGTTGGTGGTGCTACCTAATGAAGCGAATGGGTGTTGGGAACTACAAGGTTCGAAGAAATGAGATGAGTTGGGGGACATGGGACGTTTGGTGCCCATGTGATAGGAGGTCTACTATGAATACAAACCCCATTTTCTAAAAATTGCCCACCATTACAAGGCAATCTTAAATATACAAAATTAATCACACAATATTTTTTTAAAAGAAAAAAAAAACTTTTCAAGAAGTCTTTTGCTAAGGCATTATGCCAAGTCCAAACCTTAATTTGGTCATTGACCTATGACCTATGTGTCACAATCATTAAGCTACTGGATTTCACAAAACCTAAACATTTTAATACCAAAATATGTCCCACCACGATAAGAAAATCTATAAAGTTTAAAGGACATAAACCCTCATTACCACTGGTTCTTATTCTCCTTTCTAATTCTTTTTTCTAAGGAAGGGGGTGGATGTGGGTTTCAATGTGATTGAGTTTGTTGGGTGCTTTGCCAACAAACCTAGATGAACTAAGAAAAAACCCTAGATAAAAACCTTAGCTCTATGTGGTACAATTCAAGCTGACACATATATTTGATTTTGAAATGTGTTTTCATCATCCCAAACCTCTGAAAACCATAAGCATACAAAATAATCCTATTAAAAAAGGCTACAAAGCTCATATTTGTCATGGTCCAATAATCACATGGCAAAGAAGATGTTCTTATTTATAAATGAGCAAGCCATCCTTTTCTCTCTTTAAAACTAATTTGTACATGAAGGTGCACAGAAAATATTGAGGAAATGAAGTACAATAACAAAATAAACGAGAAAAATAGAATAAGCATCACAAGACTAAAAGAAAAAACACTAGGATGATTCTTTCTCCTTTAAACACTTGATTGCGTGCCTGGCTTGCCTACCAGCTATTTGATCGTTAGCTTGACTAAGCAACCTTTTTGACAACACTCTTTCCTTCTGGATTCCTCATGAACTTACTGAAAACCTTGATTCATTTTAAGGAGAAGACAAACCTTGAAATGTAAGGTGTCATCCTCTCTTAAAAGTAATTTTATGGATGGTAAAACAACCTACCGTCCACATACACTAGAAAAATTCTACCCATTCTTTATGTATTAAGAGGGCACCTTAGATTCATGAATGTCCCTCTTAGAAAACCAGAGGGATCCTTCACCTTTTATCGAGAGTGAGAAGGATTTTGCAAGTGCCCGTAGGCATAATTATAAGCTCCCTCCCTTAAAAGAGGTCTTAAAGAGCGGGTGTAAAAAATGCTCTTCCTCAGACTTACACCTCATGATCTACATATGTTTAGGTTCGTGATAAGGTTCGCCCTAGTGTGAACTTAGTCAACCATGTTCGATGACAATCTAACACAATCTACATATCCGGATTCCCTACTATTGATATTGGGGGAGGGGAGAAGGGTAGGGCAGTATTCAAATATTGCTCCTTGAAAGACCAAGGGGGCATAAAGAACCTCAAAAACCTATGAAAAATAATTTTAAATTTTTTTTAAAAATTAAAATTTAAAAAAATTGCCCTGAAATATCCGGTGGTATCAGGAGGGGAGGAAAAAAAAAGGCAAGTGCTTAAAAAATCTTCTCGTCATGAGTACCTCCAAATACACTTACAAAATTTTTGTGAAGGTTTTTATATTTAGGGTTGAGGATGGGGAAACAATTAATAAATCTATCTTCAATGTGAGAAGAGCTGGTAGGGGCGGAAATGGGGGAAATGGGGGAAATTGGGGGGGGGGGGGGG
>Ga0116231_10006728_pt1 | contig 21635 bp, 15 predicted proteins | sample S1TSphgellanicum_2_FD_89695 | JGI IMG/M metagenome (GOLD analysis project Ga0116231, IMG submission 89695) | Host-associated microbial communities from peat moss isolated from Minnesota, USA - S1T2_Fd - Sphagnum magellanicum MG | ecosystem: Host-associated > Plants > Peat moss > Unclassified...
TCTCCTAACAAGGAAGTAATTTCTCCGATTGTTTGAATTCGAGAAATATGGATGGAGCCTTACCTAGAAATATTTCATACCATCTTGCTTGTGTGACTTATTTAAGTAAGACTCCAAAAAAAATAATTGTTGACATATAATATCTCTCTCTTTGATGGAGGTATCACTACCAAATATAACAATTCCTACATTCTCATTTTCTAAATTTTAAGCCATTCCTTTCACACCGCTAGCAAATCTCTCTTTATATATATCGAACAAGATGAAATAATTTGATTTCTGATATATCTGATACAATGGAAATTCTAATGGAATTTTCTGAGCAATAAAATGATCTGATTAAGGTATTCCCCTCATTAGTAGAAAATCCAGTTCTTTTTTCTATAGTATCTTTTATCGAAAATCCACTGTCTAAAGCCTTGATTCAAGATACTAAGATGGTCTTTTCTTCCATTTTTTTCATCAAGAAAAAAAATTAAAATGAATCTCGAACAATTTATTTGTGAGGGTTTATCTGTATTTGAATATCAACCCCTTTATGGATCCGGACAAATTATAGCAATTCATATGGATTTTGTAATAATCACATACAATAATTTCTACATGCTTATCAAATATTTGTACCGAATGTGACCGATAAACCCCCATCCATACAAATGAGGCAAGGCATCAAATTCTACAACCCGTAGTTCATGGAGAGAGTTGGCTACCTGCTAACCTCCACTCCTTGCACGCCCACCTCTCATTCCCATTTCTCAGTTGTGATTTGCTGTTGGGTAGTTGAGATCGGAAATATCAACCTGTTGTCTCAGTTCTGATTTGTTACTTCTTGCTGGTGGTAGTTGAGCCAATACATGAGCTACTACAACCTTACTACTTAGACGTTGGTAGTTGCGTTAGGACATGAGATACTAGTAGCTCTTGGTACTCAGCTAATCTGTTTTCCTTTTCCAGTTCTTGGTTTAATCCAGTCTTTCTCTTGCAATAAAGTTTGCTAGGTTTTGAATATTTTGCATAGGTACGTATTTTTTATGTTTTCTCTTACAATACATTTTGTCAGCTTTACAACATTTCATATAGATACGTACTTTCTTTTACAATAAATTTTGTAAGGTTTTACAATATTGTGTATACATATACTTTTATGTTTTCTCTTGCAACAAAGTTTGCCAGCTTTATAAGCGCAATCTTGAGGCAGCGTCAAGGTGCACTTATTTTGGGAGTGTCTTGTTCCGAGGGCCTTGATTGTTGTAATGCACCAGCTGAATTTAATTTTATTTTTTTCCCTTTTTTTTTCCATGAGTCCTCACAAACTGAAGGAAAGAAAAGGAAAACACAAAATGCATTCAGCATTTCAAAACACCCTCCCTTTTGTGGAGGCAAATTTCTGCTTGAGAATGTGCCCTCCAGATAAACTACAACAAATGTTCTGCCACTGCTTTATGTGGTACTTACATATTTTTGTCTGAAGTATTTTACCAAAGAGTACTTGGCTCAATTGTGTTTCTTCTCTTGCAATAAACTCTTGCCAAATTTTGCACTATTTTAGATTATCTTCTTATATGTAAAGAACAGCCCAATTTTTTCTAGAGTATTTTGGGGACACTCACTCACTCACCGAGGGGAAGATGTCCTGAGAACTTCCAAAATCCAGAATGTCCTTGCCAAGGTGTCAAGTGGTTGTTCCGGATTTCAGAAGTTCCTTTTCTGGAATTTTGCCGGAAAAAAATCAGCCGTTTCTGAATATTCTGGTAATCCCGACCGTTGATAGGGTTCCGAACATGCCAACCTTCAGCCTCCCCCCACACCCCCACCCTCTGGCACTTCCTTCATTCTCATACTACCCTCCTGCGTCTCTATTCTTCCCACAAAAAACTCCAATTTCTGTCGCTGCAGTAGCCAATTTCTATTGATGATGATCGCAACAACAAAAAAGGTTCATCAATTTGGGATTGCTACTGCGAGTCCGTTCCACAAATTCCAGAAGCTTCAAAATAATTATTATCTTGTAGCCTGCTGCTTCAAGAAAAACCGATCTTTTCCCGTGTACATAATGGGCACTATCTTGCTACCTCTCCCTGGACACCAGGAGTTGCAGAGACTTGCAGAGACTCATGCATGCTGTGAACCCAAAACTGGGAATGATCCTTGGCATGTGTCAATCAAGCACGAGATTTTCCACACGTGAAACTTGTATGTACTAGATTTTCTGGATGAGTGTGGCGCTTGATCAGGGAGTGTACAATGGCGTATGATTTCTTGATCAGATGATTCTGTAGACCCAAAAATAAAATAAATTTCCTAGGTTTCCGTATAACTGCTACAAACAGAAGCAACTTTGTTGCAGCCCTGATCTGGACCTTTGACACCATTGCAGCTTATCTTGGATCATAGACTTAGCTCGGAAATATTGCTTTGTTATAGCCCCACCACCACGTCATAGATTCAATGCAGACTGCAATTGTGATGATGATGATGATGATGATGATGAGAGGCACTGGCTAATGGGTCACATATTGTACCATTTTCTTTTAATCCCTGGAGCCATGCAAAGGAATCGAGATCTTTCAGACTTGTGGGTTGTTTACCTGGTTCTATTTGATTGAAGACTCGCGGGGCCAGAGGTGAACAAAAAAGCCTGTGGTAGATTGCAGGCCCGCTGTCTCATGGGAGACCCATTGGATTATCTGACTGCGTCAGGAACGATCAATGATGAAGCAGATGTGAATTTGGCCACCCAATTGCAGCATTCGTCAGATGATATCTCACAGGCTTTCATTGCCAAGGAAGTCGCGACTGCCATGAGTGCAGCTGCAGCAGCCGATGAGATAAGACGAAGTGCAGCGTTCACTCAAAATACTTCGCGAGCTCAGCAGCAGCCTCCTCCCACAGATGCTCAGGATGTACATATCCTCCAAACAATTCCCAACTTGCGAACCAAGCGAAGAGTGATCGCGGACGATTCTGCTACAGATCACGGCGGCAGGGGCGGCCAGGAGTCGTACCAGATACCACCTTACGGTTACGAGCATGGCTCCAGCCCTAGAGCAGCAGTCGATGCGCAACAAGGACCTGGAGCTGCATCTTCGAGTAAATTGGGATCATCTCATGATCGGCCTGACTTGCAGAGGTTTGAGTTCCCATCTCTGGAGGATGCTGCAACATCCTCTTCTAATACCAGCTGCATTGCAGTGCAATCTGAGAGTTCCAGGGGCGGACAACCTTCCATTATGAAGCTCCGGAAACCCAACCTGAGAGCTCTCACTCTTCCTGACCAAGGCGACGAGCAAATCAGCCATCAAAGCTCGCCAGGGGCCCGCAGTCCTATTAGCCCAACTTCTCTGTATCACGGGTTCATGACGAGCAGGAAACCTCCCATGGTGCACGCCAGGCTCAAGGCAAGGCTACAAGATCCACCACCCATGACGCCTGTGGTACGCAGATTGGTGAGCGACCGCCGAGACTCAAGAACTCGCCGCTATAGCTTACAGGAACACTACAACCCAGAGCTCACTTTTGGGGGCTTACCCACCAGCCGCCGACCCAAGCCTGGAGGTCTTAGCCGCGTCGCTTCCTTCGTTGCAGCGGCCACCCCAAGCAAAATCAAGTCGATAGCCAACATGCTGTTCTCACCTCGTACTGCTGGTGCAGCTGCTCCTTCTGGCTCTGCACCCCCTGAGGAAGAGGTAGGTACTAGGCCTCTTGCTCATTACCCTTCTTGCCAACATTTTCTGCATCATGCTTTTCTGCTCTTCATAAGCCTTACTGCAAAACATTCACCTCCTCCAATTCTTCACCTACAAGCTGTCGTCACTCAAAACTGCAAACCAAGTGCAGATTGTGGACACCATCTCTGCCAAGATAAACAGCACTTGTTGAACATGCCATATGATCAACTTTGATGCTAATTAGGGTAAGAGGTAACCCTTCTTTGCCGGCTTCTAAAACTCTTGTGTACACCTTGTTGTTCAGGTTGATCCTTTGGAGGATGAGTCGATTCCGCAATACAAGAGATGGAAAAGGAAAAGCAACAGGTGGTTGTATTGGATGCAGAGGATAAGCCTGATAGCGTTGATTGCTCTCCTGGCTTGTTCGGTCCGCTATGAGTCACTGCGGAAGGTGTATTGGTATAACTTGGTGCTGTGGCAATGGCTTACTCTTATGCTGATGGTCTCATGTGGCCGTCTAATTGCAGGAGGTGCCGTTCAGGTACACATTATATCACAACACATTTGTCTTCTACTTGATTTTGGTCAGTATAATATGCTTTTGATGGCTGACAGCAATCAGCAAGTAGGAATGTGGCACATCTGTGCATCTGAGTTGTGGCATCAGATGCACATCTGCCACAATGAACTGAAGTACTTGTGATTTGACTCAGAGGAAGACATCCCATGATTCAGGGCCTCTATTTAGCACACTGAAAAAGGACTGATACCCATGCACTTTTTTTCTCCTTGTACGCTATGAAGGTCTTGCAAGTCTAAAGCAATTTTGTTTGGTAGCAACTAGCAACTAGTAGTACCCAGACTCTGGTGAAGATGACAACCACCTTTGCCCTTTGAAAGAAGAAAATAAAGGTTTCCCAAAACTTACTCACACATAGTTTTGATTTGTGTGGGGTGTGAATGAAGCTTCTGGTGGTGTTAATAGAGCACCACTATCTGCTGAAGAGGCAGGTGCTCTACTTTGTGTATGGGTTGCGTCATGCGGTGAAAAACTGCATTTGGTTGGCTTTGGTGATTGGGACCTGGAAGATCATATTCAGGAACAACACAGACACCCAAACTATTCCTGTCATCACTAAGGTACATCATCATATATCCATCCCTGTGCATGTTTCTGCAGAGATATTAGAATCCAATTTGAACTAGTGGTGCCAGGAAAGAGAACCAGCAGAAAAAGAGTCAGATAGATCCAATTCTGCATAGAGATATTGGATGTACTGATTCAGAATGGAGCAGCACATTTGCAAATTATTGAGTACTCATTCTCTTGCCAATTGAATGTCCACCATTGTGCCAGTTCAAAAGATTCAGCTGGGAGTTGCAAGGAAAGCCAAAAAAGCTTCCACAACACCAGCTTTGTACCTGTGGACAAAAGTAATATTAGCTTGACAGAAAAATACTACTACTAAAAGCCACTGAACTGAAACCTGCATATTAGAGCTCTTTCAAGATTTTCCTGCTTTTAGAGCATCTATCATGGGCATGGTGTTGGGCTACAGGTGCTTTGGTGTTTCTTTGCAGCATCAGTCTTGTGGATGGCAAAGGTATTGTTTGTGAAAGTGGCAGCTAACTCATTCCACCGTGCAGCTTACTTCGATAGAATACAAGATTGCCTCTTTCATCAGTATGTGTTGGAAACTATTTCACAGCCCAAGTATGTAGAGGGTGAAAATGAGTCAACATGGCTCTATGGAGGAGTATCCAATGAACAGGATATGAGAACTCCTCAATTGCCTGGGACTCCTCATGAGATGTCCCTAAGGCCAGTGACATCTGACTTGGAGTCACAGGTTCCCAAGTCAACAGGGATTGCATATGAAACACAGCCTTCTGATCCACGGCCAAGAACTCCACATGGGTGGCAAGGACTGCCAAGCAGTAAATATGATGTTCAGCAACCCTCATCTGCACATCAAACACCTCACATGAAAGTAAGCTATGTCTCAATACCTGGTGCAACCAATGGAAAAGTCACTACAACCCCTGAGGTTGTCATTGCACAGGACAAGCTGCAAGGGTTGACTTCACATGTGAGTTCTGTAGCTTCCTTGGCCCCATCACAAGATTAAAAGGACATAAATTTCAGCATAGCAGTCCTTTTCTTGAATGTGAAAATCTCCCAGAAACTTGTGACTGACTGTTAAGTATCAAACCTCATGATATTACATTTGAATGCAGACAGAAGATCAAGTGAAAAACTAACCATGGGGTTTTGAATAATGTGAGTGCTTCAGACAGTGTCAGCATGGACACTACGGAGACTGATGAAGTTGGTGCGCACCCACAACATGACAACTTATGCTTCCATGTTGTCTGATGACTGGGAAATTGACAGTGAAGCCCAGGCTAAAGCTGCAGCCAAGCAGGTTACTGATCCCTGATCCCCATTCCTGATCTCCAGTTGACCAACCTTCCCCTTGTCCCTCCTCTTACTTGTGAACTTTTTTGCCAGCAGATCTTTTACAATATGGCAGACCGAACAGAGAAGAGTCTGACACTGAAGAATTTCTTGGAGTTTTTCCCAGAGGAAAAAGCACCGCAGGCATTTGAATTGTTTGAGGTATCAGATCAAGGAACAATCTCAAAGAAGGCCCTTGTAAAGTGGGTAGTGACAGTGTACAAGGAGCGCAAGGCTTTGTCTCTGACTCTGAGTGACAACCGAACAGTGGTGGCCAAGCTTCATCGCGTGCTTGATGTTGTATGTATGCCAGCAACTCATCCTTGATACATGTCCTACAACTTTGTTTCAGAACATAATGTAGGCTACCACTGGGAAAAGCCTCACAAGGTCTGGTGAATATATGCAGCTTGTTCTGGCCGTTCTGCTTACAATATGCTTCCTAATAATGGGCGTGAACACTCAGAAGCTACTGGTGGCCTTCTCTTCAATCTTGCTCCCCTCTGTGTTTGTGTTTGGCAACGCAGCACGAAGCACATTCGAGTCTCTCATTTTCCTCTTCATTATGCACCCCTTTGATGTGGGTGACCGGATCCTAGTTGATGGAAATTCCTTGGTTGTCGAGGTCTGTTTTACATTGCCTTGACTCCCTCCTAACCACAACATTCCTTTCACACCTCATTGTCCTGCACCTTTGGCATGATTATCCAGGAACTAGGCAGATTAACCAACCTTCAATGATTCTGTTGTGTCTAGAATTTGTGCACACCTGCAAACAGAAATTTTAACAATCTGTTATCTTGGGAGGGGAGGGCCTCACTGCAGGAATTGAACATTCTAAACACCATATTCCTAAGGCAAGTGTTTTTTGGTCTCACCAGCACCAAGGTCTACTGACTCATTATCTTTTCTTAAACTTCAGATCTCATGGGTGAGTCCCAAATCATGAGCATTTCCATACATGGGTTCTCTTTACCTTCCTAATATTCAACTCGGGATATCTCATGAATGCAGTGGTTCAAATGAGAAGGTATACTATCCAAATTCTGTTCTGGCATCAAAGCCCATTTCCAACTTCTATCGCAGCCCTGACCAATGGGACACCATTGACTTCCAGATCCATGTAAGCACACCTGTGGAGAAGATTGGGATTCTCAAAGAGAAGATGACAAAGTACATTGAAAGTCTACCACAGTTTTGGTATCCCACATTCCGTGTACTCTGCAAGGATATTGAGGACAGCAACCGCATGAAGATGTCCATTTGGATGCAGCACCATCTCAACTTCCAGGTCAACATCCATCATCTTTTCAATTGGAAGTTTTTTGACTCTACCAAGGGAATCACTTAACTTGTTGAATCCTAAGATAATTTGAGCATGAGACACCGTAAGCCTTAGAACTGGTAGCAGATAGCAGAAACTACTTCTGTGCGAAAGTCAGAGAAAGGAAGACAATGGACACAGAATCTGTGCATCCACATTCACATGTAATTGCATGTGCTTTGATAGTGCAGGAAGCTGGTGAGAGATGGCAACGACGAAGCAACATGATCTTGCATATGAAGACAGTGTTGGAGGAGTTGAAAATCGGGTTTCAGCTACCTCGCCAGGAAATCACCGTAACAGGAATCCCCCTGCTTGATGTGCCACGCACCTTTTCTTGATTTTGGGCTGCATTCTTCTATCATCATATCTTTTTCAAACCCATAGGCCTGTGCATAAAAAAATACGTCACTCAAAACCTTCCCACTTGTTGCAACGGTGAGTTATCTCACTTGTACAAAATAGTGAGCCCTGCCTTGAAACTGTGCACTTGAAACACTTCATGTTATTGTCATCCCCACTTAACCATATTAATAGAATTACAATCAATGTAGATACATGTGTCACAAGGCAAGCATTTCTCCCCCTTTTTTCTCTCACTCAAAATTCCAAACTACAAAAAAGCTTTTGTGCAGAAAGTCAATTAGCTGCATGGTTCAGGGATTTGCCCACTTCCATAGAAGTAGGTAAACTTGCCAGTACCTGGTTGAAGGCCCCAACTGCAGATTGCATTCCCACCTCCTACTGTTGGCAACTCCATATATATGACCTTCAGGCTTGCAATGTGCAGCATGACAAGATGAACAGATTTCAAAACCATATAATGACCATGACTAATGCACAAGCACCAAAACTGCCATGAAAAAGACCTTAGGGCTAAAGTTTTCTACAAAGAAAAATTATGCTATGTTGAAGCAACAACATGCAAAATTCAATTAGCAAAAATCCTGCATCTAATTTGCTTGCAAAATGTTTGAGTTTGAAAGTGAAGCTACAGACAACTTCTGGGAAGCTGATTTCTGAAATTATTCTAGTCAGATGTAGAATTGCACCCTTGTTTATTTGAGCTAGTATGTTATGATTAGAGGTTTTCTGCTACTGAAGAAATGAATTCAGCTTGTAACATCACCAAACACTGAAAAAAGGCCACATCACAAAGGTTGCTAGCTGAGCTCTATGCTCGGATACACTGATGATAGTGCCTTCTGCACACCAGTCATTGATATCACATGCCATCATAATCCATGATCTCATCTCTTTCTACAGTCAACCTGGAAGGTTGCAAACAATGAGATCTTGGACAAAGGCCTGAAACAAAACAGAAAATCAGTGAATGCAAGCCCATCCATCCCCCTGGAGAGATCTGCAGGTCTATGATGGCAACAGAGATGACTATTGGTCTACCTTGAAAGATTGTTGTATTGCACTCACTCTCCACAGTTTTATGCATGGATTGTTGTTTGCATCATCACACAGCAGATCTTTGTTTCTCCTACACCTGTAATTCAGAATTCAAAACTTCAAACCAGATGATTCATTTGCTCCATATCTGATGGACAACAATCCTTTTCTAATCTTCAGCATTTGTGTGCCATAATAGATATGATGCTTTGGCCTACCTTGAAAGATTGACATTGTGTTGGACTCATTTCTCCACGGTTTTCAGCAGCAATTGTCGCATTCAAGTTTCCCAGATTTTTCCTTCTCCTACTACATGTGTAATTCACAATTCAAAACTTCGAAGTAAGTGAATGATTCATTTGCTATCTGATGGACAAAAAAAATTCTTTTATGTCTTTTAACATTTAGGTGACAAATAATAGATATGAATGCTTTGACCTACCTTGAAACATTGTTGTGTTGCATTCACTCTTGACGATTTTTTCTAAGGATTCAATTTGTTGCATTGTATCCCAGATTTTTGTTTCTCCTAGACCTATCAAATTGCCACTCCAAAACTTCAAAGCATATGATTCATTTTTCCACTTCTCATGGACAACAATAAATCATGTCATCATGTGACTTCTTTTTTTCTAATCCTTTACTACCATAGCACCGTTAGGCTCGTTAGGTGCTAATCAATTACTTTTTGAAATTGCTGAAAATTCTGAAAAGTGTGCTTGCCATGCCAAAAATTGAATGAAGCTCTTAAGCATAATAGCTTCATTATTTAGTATGATGCCAAATTGTAAATGATTTTTATTTTTATTGTTGAGCATATTAACTAACAAAAAGTAATGAATTATTAAACACTTCACTAGCAAACCAACCTAGGTATTAGGATAGTTTGGACCATTTTATTTCACCATACACACAAGGACACACAAAGTGGATGATTTTGATAGTTGCATGATTTTTATAGTTCTAAATATGTGGTGCTCTAAGGTATTATATTTTTAAACATTGACTCCTTTTGATGCTAATGGGAACCAAAATATATAATATGTCAAGGAGCCTACACTTCTAGTCTTACTTGGCACACCTTAACTCATTTGAACGAAGAGATTGCGTGAACTTTTGAGTATGAAGATAGCTTTAATTCCTTCACAAAAGTTGGCCTCACACATGCCCCTTTTCTAAAGTTGATGGATTATGGGACGGAAAACTCAATCCTTTGCACATATGTAAATTATGAATCCATAGGGGTAGTCCTAAAGTAGGGAGGCCAAGTTGTGGTTTATGAATGAAAAAAATAAAATAATGCTAAACAAAATTACCTATTGTCCTATGCAAAAGAACTATTGATCATAATACATGCTTTGAAAATATGGAGACATTATTTGAATAGCTTCATCCGAAACCTACATAACCTACTTCAAAATTTGAACATCATCTAAACCCTACAAAGCTACATTTGAAAACCTAGGCAATTTTTCATATTATGCTCTAAAACTTGTACAATGTGCTTTTAAATATTAATCAACAAATTCATTTGAAATGTGGTCAAGGATATCCAAAATGTGGGCATGTAACTTGGAGAGTTGACCAACATTCTCTAAATTAGCAATAATAGCATCCGGAACATGGAGAAAAAAATCATCTAGTTCTAGAAAACATGTAAAGAAATATTTATGAAAATTTATAAACACCCTAATTTGAAATGTGAGCATGGTGTTTTCAATATTGATTCTTTAAAAGTGAAACTAAGGACAACTACAAGGTCTACTCAAGATGAACATATGGAGTTTTAGCTTGAATGATTAGTTTCATCGCCAAATTTGGTCTTCATTATTAAATGAGGCAAAGCTTCTAGGGCTGGAAATATTAATGTTCACTTTTATTTTATAATTTGATCAAAAGCAATTGCAACATTAAGAAGGGCAAATTAAGTGCACTTGTGAAATATAAAACAAAATAAGGTCTCAAACATGGAAATGAAGGAATTCAATTGAAATTGACAAAACATGATGCCCAATCAAACATTTTAAACCCAACTCATATCAATATTTTCATTATATTTCAAATAATTCTTGATAATCATATGTGAAATTTTTCCACCTTCATTGTCTATTTTGGCTTAAATGACCTAGAACATTTATGTGTCTTCCCACACTAAGTATTATACATAGTGCCCTCATATGCATCGAGGTAAAAAATATGCACATTTTTGGCAAGTTAGTCAATGGTGATGCCTTGTTAGGTATCCTCAATTTTATTGTCCCTATTATCTTCATACATTTCAGGACCCCAAACAATAAACATCATCCTATTAAAAAATAACAATTGCTTTCTTCTAATTATGTCAAGATTCCCCTAATATCAATTTTAATAGAATGATAGTTCACACCTTGAATTGAACATGCATAGCTCATGTCTTTATCAATGGAATGTTAGTAAAAAGCTTTCCCTAACATGACTTCATGAATAACATTTTGGCACATTGTATTCATTTGCAAAATTTGGGTTTTGATTATTGATGTTTCCTTAATGAGTGGCTCCAAAATTTAAGTCAATTTCTTTCAACAAAGCATTTATAATTGATGACAATGTGCCATATGGGATTCTAGTCTTACTTTATAGCCTCAATTTTCATTTCAATGATCATATTAAACTTTTTCAACCATTTGGAAACAAATGTTAAGCTTTGTTGATTGAGGTGTTCCTTGTGTTGATCTTCAAGCTAGTTAAAGTATTTTAGACATTTTTTCTTGAATGCACTAAACCAAAACATAGCATAAACAACATTAATCATATTTAACTATAGATTCATGAAAACTTGATTCCTATTTTATTACAGAATTTTGAAAATAAGTCATGACTTAATGCCATGCATGGAATCGTGAGCCATGTTTTGGATAGTGAGGTCATACACCAAAAATGTCGTTTCACCAACTTCCACAAGGTCCATTGTTTGTTAAGGGGTTGAATTGGCTACCTCAGTTATAGGTTTTCCCATGGGTTTTCCCTACATGAAACTTGAAATATAAAATATTTTTAAACTTCATGGTTCATTGAACCCATTGAGTTTAAACATCATTGAAAAAAACCATCAATAGTCTATTGAAAGATGTGAGAACCCATTGTCAAGTTTTGTTGTGTTGTTCCTATGTATAAAATAAAAACCATTTACTTACCTAATAATCACCTATTTTGTTACTTATCTAGTTACATATAAGCGTTACCAAGGTGAAACCACATATTAACACAAGTTGAGTTACATCCATAATTAAGTGATAAGAGGCATTTAATGGATGGTATGGCTAGTGAATGTTGATTGATGTGGGCCCAAATCAATTGTGTCTTGTTGTGAATGTGTTTGCCGATTCATGTGGGCCCAAATCAATTGTGTCCAGTTGTGAATGTGTTTGCTAGTTAAGGGTCAAGAGTAGTAGTCACATGTTTTCCTACGTATCTACCTACATATAAGTCCTACTTATTATAACATGCATTATCAAGCTGAAACTAGATATTAATTCAAGTTGAAGTTCATACAAACTAACTTGTTAAACATCTATGGTGAATGATTATGTTGTTTCAAGTTTGTTCATGTAAAAAACAAAGCAAAGGTGCATCCACACCTATTGTTAAAACAATGTTAACTAAATGTTAGAAAATTAATAAATTACAAGTATCTACACCTATTGTTAAAGTTGCCATTAAATCTAAGGTGGCATTTTACATGGTAGACAAAATTAAAATAATGGTATAATGTGTTAAATTAAAAAAATATTACCTAAAGAATGAAATTTTACAAAAACAAACCAATTTTGGAATGGTAAATTTTTTGACATCCAAAAAATGATAAGATAAATGAATGTTAACATATATTTGAAAAAAATGTTGCTCACTAAGTTGTGTGTAGGTTAGCACATGAATTTTTCTCTAAAGTTCTATGCTTTAAGGTCCACATGCCAATTTTGTGTTTTGAAATGTGCATGAAATCTATATGCAAAATTTTACATTTTATTTATTATGAAGTTCTATTTACAAAACACATCAAAATGGAAGAAAAAACAAATCAACTTCTATTGCTCACCATGAATCTTTGGATTTGCAACTTCACAACATTTTGAACAACTTTGTGAGTTCACACCTTCTTCTAACCTACAAGCAACTTCAAGTCAAAACGTGTAACAAGGACCCAAAAAAGGTGTCAAATGTTAGACATAATCGGTCAAAATCAAACTTTTTTTTTATTACCATTTCACTAGAAGAAAAACATGTATTTTCGACTACTCTTTGCGACTAAATTTTAGTTGCAAGAGACATTTTGCAACTAAAATCCTTTTAGTCGCCTAAAACAAGTCACATGTGATAAACTAGTCGCAAATGACAAAGGGAATTATATGAAAGAAAAAGTCAACAAATACATTTCATACTTTGATTCCATTGTATACGTATTGTCACATGTGACTAAGATGCAACTATCTTGGTCACAATTGAAGGCAAATCATGTGTTGCCACGTGTTTTAATATTTGATTTTTAAAATATTATTATTATTATTATTTTGAAATAATCTAGCATTTTTAATTCAAATACTTGGATTATCTTATATTATAACACATGGCCCAATGTAAATATGCCACATGGCATTAAAAAATAATTTAATAAAAATATTAATATTAGGTTGGTAGGTACTTAACTAGGTACATAAATAGGTGCCTATAATCCTTATTTACCTACCTACCTACTTAGGTAAAAAAAATTAAAAAATAGGTTTTACCTTCCTAAGTTAAATACTTACTCATATAGGTAGATATTTAGGTAGGTAGGTACATAGGCCGACTTAGATGGGTAGGTCAAATTAGGTACCTACTTAGCTAGATAGATAAGTAGGTTTGGGAGGTAGGTACTTTTGAATTGTGCATTATTTGTTTTTTTGTTTTGCGTTAAGCCTTTTGATTAACTCATCCCATGTGCACAAATTTCTTAATGTGAAATTAGATAGCCACACCCCCCTTGTTTATATAGTGTTCAAAATGGGAATGAAAAACAAACAATATGGGATAAGTTTTGAAATTACAACTTCCTTACAAACTAGGTTATAATTTCGACACTTTCTTCATGCCTTATTTTCTTAATTTTTAAATTTTTAAACAATTCAAGTATTAGATAATTAGATAATCATTTAATTAATAATGACTAAATTTACATATATTTAAATTATAAATTATACACTACAAATATTTAGTATTCATTCTCAATTATTTAAATAAACAATAACTTCTTGATATTAAATAAACTAATTATCTAGTTATTCACACATTATAATACATAACTCATAAATAATTAAATAAAAAAATATTCAAAATATTTTATTACTTTTTAAAATCTGATCAGATTATAAATAATATAATTAATGTAAAACTAATTTAATGACAATAATTTTAAAATTAAATATTTTAAATATTTATTTTAAACTATAAGTCATCAATTAACAATTATTATTAGAAAGTAAATTCTTACACGAATTTTTTTAAAATATTATTCAATTAATTACATTACTTACTATATAATTACATTTATTGTTGTAAAAATTATTATAGGTCAAGTAATTTTTTTCTCTTGGTACTTATTAACTATAAATACAATAATTTGTTACACATAACATTAATTTTCATAATTACTATAAAATATTTATCAAAGATGATTAATCAGATAATGTTTTAAGATAATATTATTATATAATAATTTTTGAATTTAAAATCAATAAAAAATATTTTAACTACACTATAAATTTTCCAAATTTTTAATTCAAATTTGAACTTATAAATTCAATAGTGTGAATAATTATGTTCAATTAGAAAATGATTCTGCACATACTAATTAATTCCTATCTGAAGTAATTACAATGATTTTAAAGTAATGTCACAATAATTTAATTAATTATTTTTTTCTAATATAATAATATAAATTATATAATATACAAATCTATGTTATAACAATAATTATTCAGTGTCACGTAGATTTAATAAAAATAATCATTTATAATTATTTATAAAAGTGATTTATTATGGATAACACTAGTACAAAAAACCCTTGAAATTCAATCAATAATTTTTGAATTAAAATATAAATTTTGAAAATCCAATATAACAATTTGGAATTCAAATTTCAACTTTCAAGTCAAACAATTTTGTAAAATTTAAATTTAAAACTTCAAAATTCAAATATCAAATTTCAAGTTCAAATAAAAACATTTAAAATCAAGTTGCCAATTTTTAGACTCAATATATTTTCTTAAATTGAAATAATAATTTTTAGATTCGAAAATTATAATCTAGAATTCAAATATCAATTTTTAGATCAAATAATTTTTTTGAATTTAAATAACAATTTTCAGAATTGAAATGCCAATTTTCATATTCAAATAAAATATTAAAAATTGAAATGTGCATTTTAAGACTCGATTAATAATTTTCAGACTTGAAGTATTAATTTTGAGAATCCAAAATAATAATTTGGAATTTAAATTTCAGGTTCAAATCAAATGATTATTTAAAATTTAAATGAAAATCTTTCAGAGCTGAAATATAAATTTTCATATTCATGTTAAAATATTCAAAATTAAAATGTCCATTTTCATGACCAATTAATAATTTTCTGAATTGAAATATTAATTCTTGGATTCAAAAATATTAATTTAGAATTCAAAATGAATTTTTAGATCAAATAAGTCTTTTTGAATTTAAATTCAAAATATCATATTCAAATCAAAATTTTCAAATTCAAATAATGTTTTAAACAATTGAAATAACAATTTTCAGATTCAAATATCAAGTTTCAAATTCTTTTTTTTTTTAAAATTAAAATAACAGTTTTCATAATTGAAATATCAATTTTCAGATTTGAATTAAAAAAATTCAAAGTTCAAATATTAATTTTAAGATTCATTATATGAACAATATACATATGTATGCATATTATATATATATATAGTACATACATTAAAATACACCCCTATGTCATTGTAGAATACGTTTAGGATGTAACTAATTTAGTGATTATTGCAACTAATGGGACATATCAAGCTATTAATAAATGAACATAAATGTAAAATTGATGCAACCAATAGGATGAAATTTTTAATAGTTGCATCATAGTTGTGAAAATGAACAAAATAGTTGAAAGTTGGTCTTGTAGTTGCAAATATTTCCAAATCTAGTCACAAACGACTACAAATCACATGTAGTCGTAAATAGAGTGGTTACATTTTGGTTGATTTCTATTAGTGTTTGAAATCATAATAATCATTGCAAATTAGGCCTTTTTTCCTTCATATAAATGTCAAGGAATTTAAAGCAAAAATTCATTTGATCCAATTTTAATTTTTGATTTTAATTTAGGACATTTAAAAATGTAAATTTATGGCATCAAAAGGAGTTAATTTTGCGAAGGACTACCAAAAGGATTCATATAATGAAAGACTTTTCATTGAAAAAATATAAATGACAAGAACATATTAACCACACTCAAAAAAAACTCATAATTTTTTAAATGTGGAATTCTAAAAGTCTAAAATTTAAAGAATCTTTTAAAATTGTTTCAAATTTTCAAAACTTCAAAAGTCCTTTACCACATATAAATGGGTTATAATGTACATGATGTATTAAGAAAAGCTATAACTTAGAGTATAATAAAACTAAATAATTCAAACTTTTAATTTATAGTGATGAATTCAAATTTGGATCATTTTTCAAAATGAAACACTGAATCTATAAAAAATCTATACATTTTTTTAAATAAATATTTATTCAATAATGACTAACAAAAAAACAAATGATGCATTGGGGAAAAGTGAAATATTTTTTAGAATAAGCTTTTTAAAAAATTATTCAAAATTTCATTTGCATGTAAAAACTATTTTTGGGAAAAGAGACTTCAAAGGACTTGTAGTCCTTCTCCAAAGTAATCCATTTCACTCCTTGTTACACATTTTGTCCCCTTTGCAACTTCATTGTTTTTTCTATCCTGCAACTTTGTGATCCACCAATAATTGATGGTTTAGCAAGGTGCCATTAATTCCATTACAAACTTTTACACTACTCCACAAAATGAAAACCAAGGTACCTACATTTTTTCAAACAAACTCACAAAAGATGTCAAGTCAAAGTTTCAAATGTTAATAACTAAACTCAATTTCATGGTGTGCGAAAGGTGTAATGAATCAAATACATTCAAAGACTACAAAATGAATAACATGGAACACAAATTATAAAAAAAGGTAGAAGAACATAGAAAGGCAAAAACAAGAAACTTGCAAAAGGAAAAATGACCATTATCCTTGAACTTACATCAAATTCCTTTTGTGAAATGAACATAAGGAAGGTTCATCAACTAAATTGTGAATACCAAGAAATTCTTGCATTGATTGAAGCCAAATGAAAAAAGTTGATCATGCAGTTAGATGTGGTTGATCCAAGCGATCATTTCAAAATAGCCACCAACAAATGGAAATTTTTTGTAAACATGGTGAACTCAAACCAACATTTACCACTAGCAAGAAATAATTCCACATGTAAAAACATATGAAACCCAACATATGGTGACTTTAAACAAACATTTGATTACACATCTAGGACATGCAACAATTCAAAAGATTACATTGAATGCCCTTAGACATTTCAATAAACTCATGTATGAATTATTAGACCCCTTCATGGGGAAACAACCAATGTTTTACCTCTTCATGTGTAAAATACGATGTCCCCTAATGATTATGCATATTGCCTTCATGTGCTACACCCAAATACTAAAGTGAAAGACAATGTGCAACCATCATTACAAATCATGTAACCACCATAGCAAAATGTGTCACAACCCTAGCCTTGGGTTTATAACCAAGGTAAAGGTTTGCAAAGGTGTCAGCAAGAGTGAAGCTTAGGAGTCACATTTCATGCTCCTAGGAATGTAGGAAAAAATGTGAAAGAATGAGCCCAAGTGAGCTCCCACTTTGGGAATTAGAATCCCAATGAACTTCCAAATTTTCAAAAGGTGATTTCAAGGGTCAAAACTCATCGGATTGAAAAGTTCCTTGTACGATTGAAAAGTTCTTTTAATGTAGGTGTATAAAATGGGCTCACATGACCCATTTGGGTACTTAAAACACAAGTTATGGCCAAAATAAAGGTCAAGAATCAAATTACCAATTTGATTCCCGGTCACTAAAAGTTGGGAATCGCCTTGATTTACTTGCATGTAGGTGGCGTGCAAAATATCATTGGAAAGCTTTCGATGAAGGTTACAACTTTGCCTTAAACGTCACTTCAATCGGAGGTCTGCAAAACGTTGTGGGCCTTCAAAACGTTGTGGGCCTTCAAAATCACAAAAGTTGCAATTTCGAGAATTTTAGGACTCCCAACTTGGGAGTCCCAAGACAAAATGACATTTGGGTGCTAGCCCCATGGCTAAACACAAAGAATATTGTAAGGGGAAAGGTGATGGCTTCCCCAAGTTCGGGCCACGGTGAGTCTTGTGAGTCTGTGTTTGCCTATGGCTTGTCCGTGCACCAAAGGTGTTCCAACTATGCACTAATCAACTTGTTGTTTGGTTTATGCAAGTCCATATGAATAATCGACCCACTTGTCACTTGTCCTAGTCCCCATCCTAAAGCTCCAACACACCCTTCTACCCCTAAAATGCTACGAAGTAGGGAGTGTACCTCAACTCCTTATCCTTCTGATGTTTTCACATTGGACTCGTAATTGAGTCTATCAAAGAGCTTGGGGTGCATCGAAATGTGCTATTGGACTTATGTACACCACCACTACCTACAAGAAAGAAATCATACACACAAGGAATACACAGTACTCCAACACTTGACATTAGAGAATAACTAATTAACTTGGGAGGATTTCCTTCAATGAAATGTTTCATGAAGATAATTTGCCAAACAAGGAATTTGAATAATTACTGAGAATCATCAATCTTCCTCCCATTCTTGATCGAATAGAACTTGGTAATACAAATGTTAAAAATAAATCTTTTATTACAAGCAATGCCATTGTGGAAATTACAAAAAAGGGGTAATAAAATTCTTGTGACTTCAATTAACAAAATCCACATTATAAATCTAAAGATTGAATAGCAATGCTCCCAAGCTTAAAAGAAGTTCCAAAAACAACAAATTGAATATTTTTAAAAGGATGTTGAAATCAACAATACATAAAAAGGCATGGTCTAATCTATCATTGAATTGACGCATGTGATGAGCTTGATGTGTACAAAAGGGAACATCACATCGTCTTTTGATCTTGCCATGGAAACTGCACACCAAGGAAACACAAATGATGTTTTGAAATTTGCCATAGAGACTGTAGACCAAATGAATGAAGATAATCTTTGAAAAAAACTAAGAAGAAAAGAGTTGTATATGCCTATTCACTATGCCAATTTGTGAAAAACTCAAACCAAGTCCATTATAAACCAAGGATTAGAAGAGATTAATTGAATTTTCACCTAATAGGTAGATAGTAATACATATATAGAAGTACATAGAAGTTCATTGTGATATTTTGATGAATTGTTCAGTCAACTTGTTTCTACAAATGAAAACATAACAACTTGAAATTTTAGTCCATATATACACTATAAAAGTACATAAAAGGAAAAGAAAAAACTAAGAAGGAAAGACCTTTGTATACATGTTCATTGCAACAATTCATGAAGACCTCAAGCCAAGTCCTTTGCAAACCAAGGATTGGAAGACATTGGTTGAATTTTTAACTCATAAATACATATGTAAAGGTACAAAAGAGGGATAATTAGCCAATACAAAAGGGGGTAACTTTTATCTCTTAATAGGTAAGGCACAACACCTTCTTGACCTTTTTACATAAAAAAACCAATGATAAAATGTAAACTGAGCTTGAAAGTAAAATGTAAACTTCATAAAAACTTCGGAGATTAAAATCGTTGACATTACCTAGGAGACCAACAAATAGGTTAATAAATTTTTTTATCATTGACAATAGTTTGACACACTACATTATATCTTCTTATCTTATGATAGTAGTAATCTTTGTTAAAAGGTCCAATAGGTTTTGAAATAGGAAAATGAATATTGTCACTACCCCCATGTGTCTAGGGATACCATAAGAGATTTTGAATCCTTACATCATAATTTCCATCTTATTTCCACTAAGTCAAATTTAATGATTTTTTAAAAAACAATATTGATAACAATGATCACCTCTCTAACAATAAGAAAGATTGTGGATCAACCTACAACAAACAATTCATTACAAATTAAAAGATTGCAACCTTGAACAAGAATATAGAGAGCACAAGCTACTCGCACCTCAACTAGAATAGAAAGTTTGTATTTTGTGTCCTTCTTATGAATGAGAGGCTTCAATTGATTAACAATATGTGTTTGTTTTCACATTTTGAAGTTTTGTAGCCAACATTCATCATCATAGTTTGTAACAAGAAATTTGGGCTCCATGTTGTTTTACACTATTAATGACGATGATTAAATTATTTTGTCTAGACATAATAATTTTGTTGTAATTAATTTTGTCTTTTCAAAAGATAAAATTTTGTAAATTTCATATTATGTCATTTTGTTCCATTAAAGTTTTTTACATTCTTGATTTCTTAGGCAAAATGCCAACAAAAGTTCAATTCACTAAAAAAGTTCAAAACAAGATATAAACATACAAAAGAAAAAAAAATTGAAAGGGTGTAAGACAAACAACAAGATATAAATAGACATAAACATTGAAAGGATGCAAAATAGACAAGAATATACAAATAGACAGAAGAAAAAAAAATGATTCCAAAATGGAATTTGATCTATGACAAATTATAATGTAAATGACTCTGGAATTGTTGTATTGACAATCACCAAAATACCCATCCTACATAAACTAGTTCCAATGAAACATTGCCATTGGAATATTGAGATCACATTGTTGAACTTGGCTTAACGTAGTGGCTAGGTTTTGTATGAAATAAACATGCATTGCATACAAGTAGGTGTTGATGGAGACAACTAAAAATGTAACAAGTCTACCAATTGGTAACAATTATGTTAAAAAGTTACTTGAAAAAAGATGGCAAATCAAATAGATACAACAAGTTTTGTAGTAACATGACAATAAACAAAAAAAGAATTATAATGATCACAACATCATCTTTAATAACCATTAACAAAACAATCAATGTAATTGAACAAAAAAACTGTAAAAAACATAATAACACAATGAACAAATGCAAAAATGTAAAAGGAGAAAGTAAAATTTGTGAGGATGAAGAGGACACATAACAACATAATAACAAACATTTCTTTGTCAAACTTTGCACTTTAAAAAAAATTGCTATGAAGTAATACAAGAAGAAGAACACAAATGAGTCTTGAACTTCGAAACATCACCAATACTCATGAACTCATATCTTTAATTGTAGAACATCACTAACTATCATGTGAAAATGCATAGATGCACCAATAAAAACAAAAAAATACTTGACAACAATTGACAATGATAGACAAAACTTGATGAAGCTCTAATAAGATAATAAAAGCAAAAGCACAAGGAAAAAAATGTAGTTAAACTACCAAAAGAAATATGCATAGCTATGACATTCTTGGTGCGAGAATGTTATGGAAGCCCAAAGAAACAAGAATTTTAACGAATTTTATAGATCAACCAGTGTAATTTGGTAAACATTCGCGGGTCAAGAATGTTTTGACAAGGTGCTAAATGAAGAATTTTAAAGAATTTTAATGTGCAAAATGAAGAA
>Ga0116231_10006729_pt1 | contig 21633 bp, 7 predicted proteins | sample S1TSphgellanicum_2_FD_89695 | JGI IMG/M metagenome (GOLD analysis project Ga0116231, IMG submission 89695) | Host-associated microbial communities from peat moss isolated from Minnesota, USA - S1T2_Fd - Sphagnum magellanicum MG | ecosystem: Host-associated > Plants > Peat moss > Unclassified...
AAAAAAAACAAAGGTCTGAGCAGTTTAACTGACACAGAAAACAAAACCCATCAAAAAAACAAACAAACAAACAAACAAACAAAGGTCTGGGTAGTGCCTAGAAACTGCTCGGACAGACAGACAGACATACAAACATGTAGCTTTAATATATAAGATGGATATGGTTTTAATAATAAGTTTTAATGTCTGTTAACATTTTACCATGACCTTAAGCCTTTCCATGATGATTGTGTTTGAAGTCATGTCCTTTTAAACTTTCTTTTGGGCTTTTTTCCATGCTCATGCAGCTCTACCAGTTCCCTTTAGTTTCCTTGTTGCTGGAATTTTCCTTTATGCTTTCGACGCAAGCCTTACTATGGCATGTGTTTTCATTAGATAATATTTGCCAGTAGTGCCATCCCACCTGACCTGATATTTTGGCTTCTCCTTTATGGTTAGCCTACCCGTTTCAAGAACAAATTAAAGTTGAAATGAGACCTCATGTCAGTTACACATTCTGCTATGCCGAAATGCAAAAAAGGTTGGTCGTGATAATCACCTTGGAAGAATATGCATGCATCCTTGAGGTAAATAAGAAGTTGAAGTCTTCTAAAAGTTGGCATTCCTACACAAATTGTGAAGTTATTATTGTCATTCATTTTTGCTGCCTATCTTTTATTACACAAGTATTGATAATTGGAGCGTTCCTCATGTTGTGTGTTCATGTCATCCCTTGAAAAAAAATAGGTTGAGCATAGATAACAAGGGCCATTAACAATAATTTGTTTGCCAAAAATGAAGTAGTTTCGATACAATTGGCAAGAGGTCTTGAAACAATCATGCATTTGTTAGTGTTTTAGCTCCAGTAGGCTATGTACATCTCAAGGAACTCTAGCAATAGGAAACTCATCTGCAAGTTGACAAAATTGTGTCTCTTTCAGGGGTTTGGGGCCAAGCATGGCAAACTTCTCCATGGTTGACATGTTCACATCTGAGTCCTGAAAAAATTTATGGAACCTACTTTTTTTGTTGTGGCACAAGGCTTTATTCAAGAAAGTCATGTTAACATTGGAGAATATATAAGGGCTTGTGAATGGAGAACTTGTGAAGCATTCTTTCATAAAGTTCTTGCCTATTCTTATTTGACGTCACTAAGTTACAAATAGAATGTTTTTAATTCTATGGAACTTTATGCAGCCACTTGAAGTATTGTAGGGTGGAGAATAGATTTTAGTTTTAGTATAAGGAAGGTGCATTTGAAATGCTTAGGATGCTTCACAAGCAATCAAACATGTCTTCAGACAACATTTTAGTCATTTTAACATGGTTGCCACACTTTTACTTTTCCATTTGGCATCTACTTCCATGGAGCGGTGGTAAGGGTTAGCTTGTCTATGCAATGGTGTATTTGTGTTATCTTGGTATCTAAGATCTAATTCTTTGGTTCCATTGTTGTGCAGGAAGCGGACAAGATTTTGACCAAACACAAATCTTGAAAATCCTTGCCTATTCGAATAAAATGCTACTATTACATAATGGAAACTAGCCATGAAGATGATGATCTATTTAGCCTTGTCAAATGCACCATATGATCTTACCTCCTTGCTGTTGCAAACTTATCATAGGTTTCAACTCCTATTTGTTCCTTGATATGTTGCCAAAATGCTGGGATTGAGATTTTACAATGTAGTTGCTTGGGATGCAATGGTTTTTGGGATATGGGAAATTTGGGCAAGGGCAGAAGGTGTTGCAATGTTTAGAGTATGGGGCACATAGTCAGATCATGTCATTTTCCTAGTACTTACATTTGCTCATGACACATAAAATGCACAAATGCAAGTAGAATTGTGTGATGATGTATCAAAAGATTGTCAAGAGTGAGACACAATGAACACCATAGTTATTGCAAGGAGTTCGTTGATGTTTTTAATATTTCATTCCCTTAGATTTTTTTTTCGTGTAGCACAAATTGCTTTATGACTTGGCAATAGGGGTTACTATTGCATGTGTCCTCACAACACCATTATTTAATAATCCTATTGTCAATTCCATGTGTTTGGTGTCTGTTTTAACTTTTATATTTTTCCCTGGTCATTGATTTTATTCATGTTTGTAGCATCCAAGTGATGGACTTAGTCAAGCACATGATTGGATGCAACTAATAATATGTGGCTTTACATTTATTTGTAAATACAACATTCTTGTAATCCTTTAATAGGTAAATATTCATTCATGACTTGTTTTTGTAGCCATTTGAGATACATGATCAAATTAATGCTTTGTACTTCATCAAGTTGAACAAACATGAACATCATCAACCTGATTAGTCCAAACACACATATATGCTAATAGTTTCCTTTCTTCCAAAAATAATTTTAATTCATCCAATGCAAACTTACCTAAAACTTTATCCAGGTATGCTAATTTCACTGAAATGGAATCATTGCTAGTGTTGTTGTTCTATTGTGGAAAAGGTTGTGGCTAATTTAAAGAGAAAGTTGGCACAAGCTTTCACAAAATTTGAATATTTTTTTGGGTTCTTTTCCCCCTCCTATCATCTTTGCTGCCAAAAGGGGTTCTGGTTGAACTAATGAAAACTAGTTGGTTCTTGAATTTCCACCTACTTATGTTTTTTTTTCATCCTCCATTTGTGTTATTGTTACTCCTACCATCTCTATTATCAAAGGGGTTCTAACCAAGCAAAAAAAGTGGGTTGATGTGAGGTTCAGCACATTTGAACAATTTTGTTTTCCCTCTTCTTGGCAATTTGTTTGTTGTTGCTTCATCTCCATTGTCGCAAGTGTTATGGCTAAGTTGATCAGAACATCCCGCAAGTTTTGATGTGTTGTTTTTAAATTGGTTTTGTTCTATTTGTCATGCATTTTGTGGCTACTCCTACCATCTCAAACTAGGTAGGTTGTGAGTGAACTAAGGAAGTGGGTGATGTTGATGATCAATTTTGATATGTATATATTTGAATCACTTTTAACATAGTTGCAATGCATTTTGAGAGGTGGAATGTGTTCATGTGAGATAGATTGTAAATGATACAAGGAGTACCAAATGAACATAATTGAACCTTATGTCATATAAAGGAATGTTGTTGATGCACACTTCAAATGTTCAATTCAAGAGGTGAAATCAATTAACCCTTCACATGAGGTATCCATGAGGTGAAATTTTGGTAGTTTTATCCTTATTATATTCACAAGATACTCAACAACAAAATCTTTTACTTCAAAGCTTAAATTTCAATCCTTAAGCAAATAGATGGGTGACATGATTTTCATCCCCAAAGCATCCATGTTCAAATTGTATTAATAGATAGTAAATGATGGAAAGGAGAGGACACACATGATGACAGTTAAATCTGGTGCATTGCTTTGACCATTACTGGGAAAAGCTAAGGAGGATTCACATCTGCCTTGGGTGAAACACAAATGCACCAACTGTCATCATTGAGAAGATAACACAATGATAAAAAATGTAAAAACCAAAATGCATTTTCCAATCATGTCTCTTGATAAAATTTGACATTTCAAAATATAAATGAACCTTCTTCCATTTGGGGTAGATCCTAATTTGATTAGGAAGAGAACTTTCCACTTTTGTAAGGTTCCTAAAGTTTGAAAAGTTATTAAAGTGATGAGTTTGTATAGAGTTTTAGATTTATTTTGTTCTTTTCAAAATTTCCCTGTTCCAAGTTTCTTGTGTAAAGTAAAGCCCTAGGATAGAGGCATTTTCAAAATAAAGGGTCTAGGATGAGGCGATAACCAAATCTAGGCCCCCATTTTGGGAATGTCCCCCACCCATGGGCTTTACCTACCATAAAACATGAAGCAAAATTTATCATGAACCAAATCTATATAGGTCATGAGGTGAAATTGATGGGATATAAGGTACCCTCTAAATGCATTACAATTTTTTTCAAAATACTTTATGTGAATGTAAATGCCAAGTTTTACAAAACCACCAGGGTATGGAAAGAGGGTGGTAAACTCCTCATGAATGTATATGAAAAAAGGGTGTTAAACTCCCCATCAAATATATAAAGGCCAAGAAATGCCAAGTTTTGTGATAGGAAGTAGGTCTCATACATAGGTAGGTAAGTAGGAAAATAATACCTATTAGGTCAGGAAATGGTTTATACATATGTAAATGTTGTTTTTACTACCTACCTATTAATAACCTTCTTGGTAAAAGGAGAAGAAGCAGATGTGCCAAGGCTTGTGCTCAGTGGGATTTTCAATTGATCATAAAAGCTTGAAAACTAGAGCTCTTGATATGGAAAGAAGTTTCACATGTTGTCATCTTGTAGAGCTTTAGCGGGAGGTTGTGAACCTCAAAAATGAGGTTGACAAAAAAGAAGCAGCTAGGTTGTTTATTGAGGAGTTTCGTACCCCATGCCACATATTTTTGTGCATTGAGAATATAGGTGGTCTAAAAGTAAAATGGACACACTAAACTTTTAGTGGTTCTTGCAAAATTCGTAGGCATTATTCCTATTCTAATATGTCAAGATCCTTTTTATAAAACCTCAATCATTCCAAAGTTGTTAAGTTAGCATATTCCCTTTTTGATATCACAACAATGTTGTTTAGTTATTTCATGGGCTTGTTGATGGTGTTTATTAATTTCAATTTCTTTTGAATTGAATATGACAAATGGGGTCATTTCATAATGAGGTTGGTTGGGCCTTTTCACATTCCACAGGAACTTACAATTTCATCTGAATTACACTCATTTATAAATGTCACCTAAACATATAAATGTTTTAGGACCTTGAACCTTGATTAAGTGTGTGGAGGATGTAATGAGGAATATTTTTATGGGTTTGTTAATGGATACACCATTGGAATCAACAACAACAACAATTGCTTAAGTATGTTGAATGCTAGTAGTTGCATAAGACTTTCTTCATGTGGGTGGGTGAAATTTTGTATGGTTTTCTTTTAGGTTGGGTGTGTGATGTTATGTAAAGATGGTGACAATTTTGGAGCATTACCACTTAAGGTAGCTAAAGCTTGGGCATCAGGAAAAAGTTGATGCACCCCCAAACTCTTTGAAAGATTCAAATGTGAATCTGAAAGTGAAAACAACAGAAGAAAAATGAATTCAGGTACATTCCCTAGCTCACAACACTTTAGGGGTAAGAGGGGCGTGTTGGAACTTTGAAATGGGGACTAGGATGAGTGACAAATGGGTCAATTATTCATATGGACCTACACAAACCAAACAACAAGCTAGTTAATGCACAATTAAAACATTTTTGGTGCACAAACAAATCATGGACATACATGGACTCACAAAATTCACCATGGCCCAAACTTGGGGGAAACCACCACCTTCCCCTTTATAGTATTTTCTGTGGCTAGGCATAGGAGTTGGACCCAAATGTCATTTTTCCTAGGACTCCCAAGTTGGGAGTCCCAAAATTCTTGAAATTAGGACTCCCACCACTTTGGATGCCTATAATTGTTTGTGTAGACCTCCGATTGAAATGAAGTTTGAAGCCAAGTTGTAACCCTCATCAAGATCTTTCCAAAAATATGTAGCATGCCACCTGCACGCACATAATTCAGGGCGATTCTTGACTTTTAATGGTCGGGAGTCAAATTGACACTTTGACTTTCAGCCATAATTTGTGTTGTAAGTACTCAAATGGATCATGCAAGCCCAATTTAGACATTTATGTCTCAAAAAATTTCCAATGGTATAAAAAAAAATTCAATCCAATGAGTTTTGACCCTTCAAATCGCTTTCTGAAATTCGCGAATTTTCGAAACTCTAACTCCCAAAGTGGGAACCTAATTGGGAGTGTGTGGGCTCATTCCCTCACAATCTCCCACATTCCCAAAAATGTGAATGTGACTCCTAGGTTGCACTCTCAACCCATAACTTTCCATGCCTTTGCTTTGGTCGCAAACCCAAGGTTAGGGTCGTTATAAAAACAATCATTTCTTAATTAGGCCAAATATTTTCAATGCTTTTCAAGGTGGAACAAAATCCTAACCATTAGAAAGTCCCAAAAATATCAACTATTTTGTATTGGATTGTCAAAATTATGTGTAGAAAAAAAGGTGAATAATTTATTCATTTGAAGTATGGGCTAAAAATCATGGAGTCAAATTTTTGAAATGTTTGATTAGTGTGGGTGGTGACCTTGTGTGGATGATTTATTGGAACTACTGTGTTTGAAGTTTGAGTTACTTAGTCATGGCAATCATTTCAAAATCTAAGAGAAACAAAATCTAATGGGATCTTGTTAAGATGTTTAATGATATTCACAAGTGACCTTCATTAGACAATTTACTGAGAAGAAAATAACACCAATTGCTTATTATTAGAACCATCAATAGATTATTATTATGGGCAACCATTGTAACCATGACTTGCAATGAACTATTCCCATTGTGAGTTGAATATTTAGGTAATGCATTCATCAATTGGTTGTCATAGAGGCCTTTAAGGGCCAAAAACATCCACACTTGTCCATGATGTTACTTGAATTTTTGTCATTAAATTTGAGTTATATGATTGTTGGTAGATGTTATATCAAATGGATTAGAAAGTTGGTCCATCAAGGATGAAGGCTGAAAATGGTGACGAAGAAAGTTTTTTTGTGAAAATAAAAAAACTTAACCAATGGTTCTTTCATGTAACAAAAGGTCAACATATCTATTCCTTCTTGTAATGATCTTCTTACATCCAAAGGTCACAATCATAAAATGTTTTAAACCTTTTCAATGGTCTCAAATCCCTTTGCTACAATGCAAAAACAAAGGTTTTTCCATGTTATACCTAGTCGTTACTAATGCAAAATTGAATTTGCTTATATGTTTTTAACTTGCATTAATGCTTGATGCAATTTCTGATTAATGGTCATTATATTGGATTTTAATTAATGGTGTTATATGTTGCATCTTAATTGATGACCATCCTGGTGACTTTCCATACACCAATGACACTTCATAATTGAATATCCTTCTGGATTTAGGATAACCTTGTTTTTCTTGCAAAAGACATGATAAATACACAATAAACTTTGTTTTTATTTTGGATTCACAATACCCTTGCTTTCCAAGCAAAAGACTTGAAAAAATAATAATAATGGCTCCATCTTTTATGGGTTGAAACTTGAAATTAACATATGCATGACTACATGACATAAAAGACTACATAAATTTTAATAAGCTATAGGTCTAGGTTCCACTATTACATCATGTGAAACCAATTCAAAAATGATAAAATTTAGTCAATTATCAATGAAACAAATAACCCAACAAAGGGGGATAAAAAGGTACAAGATGGAAGGACACAACTCTTGGCAAACTAAGATTACTTCAAAAAGGGCAAATCACAAGGGGAAGGGAAAAAATTCAAGTACTTGAACCTTTCCCCCCAATTGAAAGAAGCATATTAGATAAGGAGAGGGGAGGAACACATAAAAGAATGCCTAGCCTAAATGAACCTTCGCCTATAATAACAACACATTTCAAAATAAAGGTTGTTTATACTCACTACGATGCCACTGACACCCTTTGCATGTAAAATGAAAGACAAAACTTTATTAAAAACTAAAAATATTTCACTCTTAAGACCAAGGTTCCATTCCCCTTCCTAAGGTAGTTTCATTTTTCATACTTACATTTTGTGAAAAGTTTTGCCACTAAAAGAAAAAGGCCAATATGTGACCAACGCATTTACAACTACTTGCAACAAATTTACAACTAAATTGGGTTACATCTATATATAGGCTGGATTTATCATCCAAAAGTAACCATCTAAAGTCCCATTAATTGCAAGCGAAATGGTGCTTAATCACAATCAACATATGTCAATATACATCAATTATAATAATTATTTGATTTATGATTAAACTTAATATTCATAGTATTTTATTGTAATTAAAATCATTGATATGATTACTGTAATTATATTAATTTCATTACATTAAATTACATATAATTTTACTACAAATTTTTAATATTTTTAATAAAATAATTTACTTTTTATTTATTACCTATAATGTAAAATAAATAAATAATATTACAACATAAAATTTCACATTTATGAAAATGATAGTTCTAATCATAAAATATAACTATTGAATTTACAAAATTTATGTTTCAATAATAATAATAAAATTTTGTATCCTAATTGAGAAATTATGTCCTATAGTTAAGATTTTTATTTCAAAATTTTATAATAATCTTAAAATAATGAGCATAGTTGATGTAATTACTATATTTAGAAACAAAGATACACTAAAATAATTGTATGTATTACTCATTATTTACTTATTTATAATAAATTGTTAATATAAAAACATAAAATTTTATATTAATAATAATTATTTTATTGTGACATAAAATCATTATAATTACTTAATTTATTTGTAAGTTAGAATTACAATACTTGAATAATTAATTTATAACTAAACGTTATTATTATAATCTATAATTTATATTTATAAATTTAGTTCTTATTTAGGTTTCTAGAATAATAATCATTTAATTAAAATAATTAATGTTATGACCATAACTACATGGATTTTAATATAATAAATTCAAATATTTATTTCTTGTAACTACTTGTTCATAATATATCACTTTTATAAATAACTATAAGTTACATTAAATAGTTATTATTAGAACATAAGTTTTTATATTATACAAGTTATATTACTACAGTAAAATAAATAAATTATTGGAATTAATGTTACATTACTTTAAAATCATTGTAATTATTTTAGACAATAATTAATTATAGTAATTTCATAATTATTTTTTAATTGAACATAATTATTCACAATTTGTAAATTATAAATTAAAATATGAATTAAAATTTAGGAAATTTTATAATGTAATTAAAAATAATTATTGTAATGATTATAATTGCAGGAATTATTCTACAGTAAATTTTTTTAATAAAAAACTCTGTAATTACTTATCTATGATCAATATTATTATAATATTATAATAATAATTAAAAATATTAATATATGCTCAGCATATTATTTTATTTATAATTATTAATTATCAATGGAAAAAACATTTACTTGATTGATAAAAAAAATTAAATGATAAATGTAATTATATAATAATTACAGTAATTATTTTTAATGTTACTTTTTAAATAAATAATTTTTGTAGGTATTTATTTTCTGATAGCAATTATTATTCATTATTTTAAATTTGAAAATAAATGTCTATAATAGTTATTTAAAAGTATAATCATTAAATTATTTTTAAATTAATTATATTATCTATAATTCGACCAGATTTTTAAAAGTAAGGAAATATTATAAATATTTAAGTTATCTATTTATCAATGAATTATGTATTGACAAGTTGTGAATAAGTCTATAACTAATTAGTTAAATATTAATAAGTTATTAATTATTTAAATATTGATAATGAAAACTTAATATTTGTAGTGTATAGTTTATATTTTAACTTTATGTTAAATTTAATCATTGTTAATTAATGACTATTTAATTATCTAATGAGCCATGCACTTGAATTGTTTATAAATCTAAAAGCTAAGAAAAAAAGGCATGAGAAAATTTTTGAAGTTGCAACTTCTTCACAAACTAAGTTGTAACTTCAAAATTTATCCCATATTCTTTGTTCTGCATTCTTAGTTTGAACAATTTATAAACAAGGGGTGTGGTTATTCAATTTCACATTAAAAAATGTGTGCACATGGGATGAACCATTTAAAAGGCTTAACCCAAAACAAAAAGAAAAATTATGCGAAATTTTAAACTACCTACCTTTCCAACCTATTTATCTACCTAATTAAGTAGGTGTTTAATTTGACCTACCCACTTAGATTGACCTATGTACCTACCTACTTAAGTACCTACCTACCTACCTTTTTACCTAAGTAGGTGAGTAGGTATTTAGCCTAAGTTTGTAAAGACCTATTTGTGTATTTACCTAGGTAGCTACCAACCTAATATTAGTATTTTATATTAAATTCATTTTAAAATGCCACATGGCATATTTACATTTGGCCATGTGTCATATTATAAATCATCCAAGCATGTGAATTAAATGTTTTAGATTATTTCAAAATAATAATAATTTTAATTTTAAATAATTAAATATTGGCACACATGGTAGCACATCATTTGTCCTCAATAGTGACCAAAATAGTCATATCTTAGTTACATGTGACAATACATATATAATGGAGTCAGGATGAAGTTGTACTTGTTGATTTTTTTGTTCATCCAATACCTTTTATTGTTTGTAACTAATATCACATGCGATTTGTCTAAGGCAACTAAGGGGATTTTAGTCGCAAATATTGTTTGTAATTACAATTTAGTTACAGAAACTAATCGAAAATATGTGCTTTTCTTTTAATGTGCCATTGTTTCTTCCACATTAACTCTTGATGAAAAACTAACTGAAATGTACTAATGTAACTTAATGTCATTGGCTTAAATGTGAATTAGTTACCCATTTCTTCCTTCCAAAACCACTTTTTGTAATTTAATTGAATTTCAAACAAAAAACTACTCAAAATTCAATATTTTTCACAAATGCCATTAGACTTCCACAAATCCAAACAACTTCATTAAATTCTATGAATTGAAAATTTTCTAACAATACCAAGAGTGTGCCCAAATTCCATTGTAATTTTTTTTATTTCAATGAATTTTCAATGAAAAAAATATTTTCAATAACTTTTTCACTATAAGTTGAAACATTATGAAACCAATTTGATACACCCTTATTCATTGAAAACTTTCGAACAACACCAAGAACATGACAAGACGCACCATCATTTGCAAAATTTCAATGTGATAAACAAATCAACCTTTCTTTCTTAAATAAATATTGGAGGTTTTCAAAGACCATAAATGAAGAAAAAACTTTATAAAAATCACCATTCTAATATTTGATTTTTAATGTGTAGTCAAAAATATTTTTTAAATGATTAAAGATTTGTATTTCATATTTGGTTTCTAACCAAATTTGGCTAAATATTCTTAGAGATGATAATTATTTTTATTGCAAAAAAAAAATCTTAAAAAGGAACAATGACCATCACCTACATAATATATATTGGCACCTTTACTTTTTAGGGTGAAACCTTCTATTATAAAAATTCCACAACACATCATCCACCAAATTTTAAATGAAATATAGCCAATATATGCATTGTTGGGGCCAATAAACTAAGTTTGACTTGGTGATCACATGATTCAATAGTTAAAATGGGTGCATCCATGTGCAAGTGTTCAAGAATTATTATTAATTTGTTCAAACATATTCACATGCGACATTGGAGAACGTGTCATGATTTCTTGTGTTTATGCCAATTGAAATGAATGTTTCACCTATTGATGAATGGGGTAAGAGTTCATGAAACATTACCCTACCATTTTCTTTTATGCCATGAATTGTTGTGCTTTGTTTTGGCCAGATGTTGGCCAAGTCTTATAGAACCTTAGAAACAAATGGTGAAACATCGTTAATGCCAAAACTTTCTATTGTATTTCCAATGATGTTTCTTACTTTCCCTACCAATACAATGATAAAAAATGGAATGAGTTTTCCTCATATTGGACGTAATATTGTTAATCTAGGATCCACACTCTTGAAGTAGGATTAAAAAAATGAAATATAAAACTTAATTAAGCTCAATATGCAAGGTTGGGTTTAATAAAAAAAAATGGAGTTGTAACCAAATAATCCAATTCCTAACATAGGATTGCATGTCTTAATGAAGAATTAAAGATCCTAAGGATGATATTGAAAAGGAAACTAAAACTCAATGAACTAGACTAATTCATATGCATTATGATTAAGGACTAAAAGAGAACAATGGAAAATTGATTCTTGAAGACCATAAATCTTGAAACAAAACACACAAATGAATGGAAATAAATAACATAAACATGTAGACAACAAAATGTATTCAAGTATGTTTCACATGTTTGAAAATGAAATGTTGGGTGTTTCCATTGGGAGTGATTATACCATATTAGCTTTTATTTTCATGCCCGCCCTTCCTTGAACATCCTTGGAATCTAATTTTAAACCCCAAGTTGCAAACCAATTTGTAGTAAAAATGGCATCACAAAAAAAAACAACACAACAGGACAAAGTTGTGTGTATTCTCCTATACACCAAGGGTGATAGGTATGCATGAAAGAAGTTGTCAATAAATTATTGCAACTAAATCACAATCCACAAAGATGACATGTGGGGTAGTTCCAAATAAGGTGCTCATTTTTTCATCACATTTGATTTTCTACATATTGTATTTTATTCAAATGTCATAAACATATGGTGAAATCATCAATGTGACAAACATTTACAAATTAAAATTTTCAATTTGAATAAGAATATGCACATAATGGTGAAATTCAAAAAACTACAACAAACATATAGTCATGAACTTTGATTAAATCATTATAATTGCAGTAATTAATTTTGATTATTGTAAAATATGAATAATTAATGTGGATATTTTTTATTTCTCATAATTGTTCACTATAAATAAGTAATGTTAAGTTATAAATACAATCATTTACAATAAATACATTCATTACTCTAATTACATTATAATTATTGTAAAACCTTAAATCTCAATTTAATTATAATTTATAACATCTAAATAGCTTTAATATTATATAATTATTTATCATAATATTATCAAATAAATATAAAATTACTATAAATAAAATGGTTTAAAAGTAATTAAGTTGATTAAAATAATTTTAATATATATATTTATTTTTTATAATGTGTAAAAATATTTAAAATTAATGTTGTAACAATAACTATTCACTTTCAATAAAATAGGTTTTACGTAGAATATTTTATTATAATTGAATTAATTTAAGTACAATTAAATACATTAATTATTCAGATTATAGTAAAATTACCATAAGAATTGTAAATTTTAATTTAAATTATAAATTATCAATATTATTACTAAATGCAATAACATATTATACAAATTTTTTATGATTTTTTTACATTGTAGAAAAATTAGTAATTAGGGTAAACTTTTTATGTTGGAAGAATAATTATTTAATATAAATAATTAATTATAAATAATGTATATTAAATTTATAGTAATTATGATAATTACATTAATTACTTGAATTACATTATGATTAGTGTAAAAAGATTAAATATGGATTTTAACTATAAGTTTTAAGTTCTAAATAATTTGACTATTTATAATGATTTATAACTTTTTTGGTAATTAATTTAGTACAATAATTATACGATTATTTTTTTAATTTTTTAATACACCCATGGATGATTGATGTATTGCCACCTTTACATATACCTTAATATGAGGCCAATATACAATAATAGTTTTTTCAAACCATGCCTAACTAATCCACGAAAATTATACACATATATATATATATATATATATATACCATTATGAATGTGAAGTACATAATGTATACATAAGGCTTACTATACATAATTGCTAATTACCATAATGTAAAACACATGACTTATTCTATACAAAATTAATAACATAGATAACTTAATGTATAAATAAGTATTAGTTACCATTTTTTGGTCACCTTTGCAACTAATGGGCCATATGAAGGCCTTTCAAAATGAAAATAATGTGAGAAGTTATCCCATTGAAAAAATGAAAAACCTACAAATAGTTGCAACATAGTCATAAATGTGACAAAAAAATGTGTGATGTGATTTTCAGTCACAAATGTAATCAATGTTAGTTGTAAACAACAATTAGTTGCATGTAGTCAAAAATCATTTGGTTATGTTTTAGTCTTTTTTTACTAATAACAATGTTTTTACTGACAAAAAGGTTTTTTCTTTTCTTGGGCATCAAGCTATCCTTGTCCATATATATTTTTTCATGCATTGAAATATAAACAAAACTAGTTTTATTATTATTTTTTTAATGCCAAATTTCTTTTAATAGTGAGATGGGTGATGCGTCACATCCTAATTTTGCCCACCATCTATCATGGAACCTAGGATTTGAATGTTTCTAAGAAATCACCAATTAACTAGATAGTTTTCAAAATCTAGTTGTTGGGGTTTTTCAAAGAGAAGGAACATATTTTCATCATTGTGGATTTGTTGGCTTTGACAACCTCGATAAATATTTTTTAATTATTAAGTTTATTAATTAGGTAGGTATGTAGGTAGGCAAGGTAGGGTAGGTAATTATTTAATTAATTGATTAATAGATTCAAATTAAATTAAAATTTAAAAAATAAATAGTGGTTACAATGCTTTAAATAAAAATTTTAATTTATTGGATTGATTCCAAATTTGTATGATATGTAAAAGATGTATTCACAATAACATTCTATAAAAGGGTAAAAGCACACTAAGGTGAATTACTTTTTGACATATGTGAAATCCATATTAGTGTTAAAATAAAAATCCATTTTACATTATAGCATAATAAATTATATTGCACAAGTCATATGACAAGGCTAAACAATTTATTTTTACTTCTAAACTTTATCAATTGTAAATAATTGTATCATAAATTTACATTAAAAATGAATAAAACACTTTATAAAAAATCCATATTTCATTCTATATATCAATTTATGGTTCTCAAAATATTTCAAAATAATTTTCCTTTGTATCAATGGCATCACACTATTTTCTATGTAAAAGAAATTCATTCAACTAAACATTTTAATGAATATAATGAGTCCATAATCATATGATATGGATCATGACGCTAGATTTTTGGCACTTCAAAAGTCCAATATGTTATGGTAACTCAAAATTTATTCATGAAATTCATACAATGTGATCATATCACATCTAGTATTATTATTTTGAGTCCTTTTCACATATTATTCATTTATATTTTGTTCCATGGCCCATGATTGATAATCCAACAAGTTGTGACAGGATTATGTAACCCATCTCAACGTGCTTTCACCCAAAAAATAATTTTATTTATAAAATTTATACTTTTTTTTAGTATAATTTTTATAAAAAAAGGTTGTTGATTTGCTTTTCAAGTGTCACCAACAACAAATTACTCACAAATGGTCATCTTTGTTGCATGTTGTTGATTCATGTCTTTCTTTACCTACTAGATGTAGACATCATTTTGTTTCCAATGAAATTAAAAATGGTTTGTTGAGGTAAGAAGTGATGTGCTTTCTCATTTTGGTGTTAGTGGTTCGATGTTCATGGGTGTGCACAATATCTATAACAGAGTAAAATAGATATGAAAGTTGAAGATGGCATTATATGGGTGGCAAGTGAATAGTTTGGACAAAAGTTGGAATGAAGCTCCAAGCCTTATAGCCAACCTTGAAAACTCCCACTCAAGAGATGTTTAGGCCTCAATGCACCATTTCTTCAACCCCGCACTAAATCGATTAATCTTTGAATAATTCTAATTAGCCACATTTAGCTTCACTAGAAGAAATTTATAATTTTGTAATTGGTCATGTAGTTACCTCATAGTTGCATGTGATAGTTTGCAACTAATTTCTATTTTTTGCAACTTCACACCAAAAAATGATGGCAACTAGTTGTGTGCCAAATTGGTTGTAGTCCATTTCAACTATTTTGGTGTTGTGCCTACTAAAGTTATCTAACATGAACTTTCATCCATCTCTAATTCATTTGATTATATTTTATTTAGGTTATCAAAGGGCGATTAGATTTCATCACAACTATTGATTTTTCTTAGTGACATAGCAATTAAAAGGGCATGGAGCAACTAAATTTAAACATGGTGGACATGGAACGACCAGTCAACCAGATTTGAATAAGGTGGGGGCAACTAGAAGTAGAGCAATAAGGCAACCAGATTTGGTATAACCAATTTTTTTTCAAGTGGCATCATCGACTAGCAGTGGGTGATTAGAAATAAAGGGATGAGGCAACTAGACTTGGACAAAACCATTTTTTTTTTTCGAGTGGTGTCATTGATTGGAGGGGGTGACTAGAGGTAATGTGATTTAGCAACTAGATTTGGACAATTGTATTTTTTTTCTCTACAAGCAATGTCATCAACTAGAACCTTGGGGTGATTGCAAGTAAATTGATTTTGGTGATCGAATTTGGATAAAGTTGTTTTTTTCCCATATCAATGGCCTCATCGAGTGGAAGTAAAACAACTAAATGATTCAACAACTAAAAGCAAAAACATTGGAAATATGTGTTCATAAATAATTTATATAACATTGCCACTAATGACAACCTATTGTTGTGTAATGGGTTTACTTCCTTTGTCAATTATCCACAAATTGTGTCACATGGTGGGCATGCTTAGTATATAACCTCAATTAGCTAGTTGGCTACAATCATGTGCTCCCCCTTGCTTTGATTACATTCGTAGTGATGATCTCCCCACCTTTTCCAATGTCAAAAAACTTAAAGGATTTATTGTATTCCTGAAACTTCCAAAGTTGGGGTATTCATACAAGCATTACATTTGTAAAAGACTTAATAATATGCCACGAGGCAAGCAATTATTCTTTGGTTTGTTCTATTGAATAAGTTAAGCAACTAGTTACCATGATATTAGTTAGTTGACCATGATCGCAAAATATATGTTCCAAAGGTTAGTGTTAACATTACTCTACCTTATAATATATGTTGTTAAGGATCTAGTTAATGGGCCTCAAGATACAACACAAGTAGTCCACATTCCTCAATAGTTGTTAGTTCCATTGCATTGACAATAATGGAGGGTGTAATATTGTGCATGCATGGTTCAAGGAAGAACTCCTTGCCCCTTAATTAATCAACACAAGGGTTTGGTTTGTAATGCACAAAAATCTAACCATTAGCATGTGGAGCACTTAGAATGGGTGTGGTGAGTTAAATGGCACATTGTCAATATGCAACACATAAATGGTTATGATGTTTGCTTAGTGCCTTGGATTTTGTGCATTGCTTGGGAATTTTGTGTAATGCATTTCTCTACTTGCATGGGCTTTGGTGATTGCAATATAATGTTCTAGGATTTTGGACATCCAAGATATGCCTTGGGATTTTGTGCATCAGATTGACATTGCAAATTTAGGGTTTTTGAACTGCAATCCTTTGCTCTAGGACTTTGTGCATTGTATTATTTTATGGGTTTAAAGTTCCATCATATTTGCACTAGGTTTTTGTTCATTAATTAGCTTTTGGTCACATTGATTAAGTAAAGGGCAATGTAAAGGCATCATGTTCTTTAGATGCATACTATCTAAGGAATGATTAATATGGGGGACCACAAGCCATTTATTATAGTCATTAGTGGATAGTCTATAGTTGCAAAATTTTGCAAATTCAAATGGATCCACTTGATGATTTGTGCACCATCCTCATAATCACCCCCAAGGCTAGAACATTTGATAAAACAAATTTAACAAAATCAATGCATGGGTTTTTATAATCAATCCAATGTTGTTGCATTTGATTTTGTTTTAATTTTGTGTTGATAACAACTATTTGAAGAGGGGTGGTGGCAACAACTAACACCACCATCCACTTCTACAACTTCGACAATTTGTTTATTTACTTTTTGATCTACGTTATGTTGCTGAGGAATGTGTATTTCTTTCAGCTTATTATTTTGTGAATATTATACTACCTTAAAATTACAAAAGCATGGACAAGTTAATGTTTATAAGTGGTGGTGCATCATATTGTCTATTATTATTACTGAAATACAAATTCCAATTGGTTTTCATGCCAATATGATACTTGATTTTCTCAAAATAATTGTTTTTGTTGAATAAGAAGTATACATTATAGATTATAGATGTATTTGTGACTTCCTATACAATTAACCTGACCTTTAGCTGATATTATTTTTGTTTAATACAATTTTACCATTAATGAGACTTGGTGCATTAACATCAAGGGATGAAGAAGGCAAAATTGGACAAAAGTCAATCCCTACTTCATTCCTAGAGTTTGTAGGGTCCCATGTAATTTCTTCTTTTTATTTAACCTACTTTATGTTGAATGTTGACGGTTTAGGTCATGCAAATCAAGCTTAATCCAAATTTAATAGAAAGGGGGCATGTAGATCATGAGTTCGTAGCCACCTTTCATCATGTGGTATAATACATGGAATTCATTGAGTTGGTACTTTTAACTCTGATATGTGTCTCTTACTAAAACATTATTACATGTGATGCAAGTAGGGTTTGCAACTTCAAAAATATTATGGCAATTTATATAAACATAATACCAAAATGTGAGGATGTTAATTTGATGCTAGTGGTAGAGGTTCCAAGTAATAGACTTTGATCCTTACTAAGGTGATTTAGTTAAAACATTTGCTATAAGTTTATTTTAATTTGATGTTTGAAAAACAACTTGATGAATAAATCAATGTTTTGGGATGATAATACTAACATTAAAGGTTTCTTTTTTTTATATTCATGGCAAACGAGTGGCATTAGTTTTGCTGGGCACAATACGTATGGAATGTTTCCAATGAAAGGAAAATTGTTGAATGTGAGAGAAATAAGCCATAACAAGATTATGGAAAATGCTGAAATCAACAACAACAATTGCATTTTTGGGCCCTAACATGGCAAACTTGATTATGACTACACTAAAGAACTTGTGCTATGCCCACCTCATGATCATGACAAATTATATTTTACATTCTCACTAATATAATGTTGGTGCTTGATTGTACCAACAACCTTGTACATTGTATTTTATTTTGAACTTTTACACTATGTTCTATTCATCCATTTGGCCATTTACCATTGGGCTAGTTTGTTAGGATCATGATGGTTCATTTAGTAAAGGGTTCTTGATAAGTTTTATCCACATATTTGGCCATCACTCCTCAAAATTCCTTCCTCGTGGAGTTCATCACTTCTGTTGTGAAAGTATATCATGTTTTAAATCCCAAAATATGGTTTTAAAGGTTGTAGACGATCATTGGCTGTTGGTTCGTAGAATTATTTTTGGAATTTAAAACCTCATTGACAAGATGGGATCTAGTCTATGCAAGCAACTAATAAGAATTGAATTTCGTCATTCTATACATTTTTGAAATATTATCTAAGAAGGAATCTATACATGGAATTAGACAAAAAGGTGGACCATAAAGTACTATAAGGTGCATGCTCATATTCACAACAATATATCTAATATTTTACCGTGTGAATTTTGCAAATGAACACATGAACTCATTGAGTGTTTTATTAGTGAAGAAATACTCACTAAGGATACCTAAAAACATTTATTAAATATGTTGTTTGAATTAATTCCATATTGTTAGCAGACCACCTTATGCTTAATCATATTCTTAAGTTACAAATGAACACATGCAATTTGGAACTTTATAATTATATATTGGGTAATTTGGTAATGTAGTGATTTTGCATACTTGCAAATGCGCACTTGCAACTTGTAAAGTTGTAATTATTAATTTGCACTTTCTAGATTTTGTAAATTTACAAACTTACACGAATTTGCAAATGCACATTTGCAATTTGTTAAGTTGTAAATTTGTAATTATTAATTTGTAATTTCTAGATTTTGTAATTTTATAAACTTGCAAACTTGTGAACTTGCAATTGTGCATTTGCAATTTGTAAAGTTGTAAAATTGTGACTATTAATTTGAATTTTTTTTGATATTTTAGTTTTGTAAATTTGCAAACTTGCAAATATGCACTTGCAATTTGTTCAGTTGAAAATTTATAATTTATAATTTGTAATTTGTAGGTTTTGTAAATTTGCAAACTTGCATACTTGCAAATGCACACTTGCAATTTGTAAATCTGTAATTATTAATTTATAATTTCTAAATTTTTTAATTTTATAAAATTGCAAACATGCACACTTGCAATTTGTTAAGTTGTAAATTGTAATTAATAATTTGCAATTTCTAGATTTTAAATTTTTTTAAATTTTTAAATTTGCAAACTTGTGAACTTGCAAATGCACACTTGCAATTTGTAATTATTAATTTGTAATTTCTAAAGTTTTTAATTTTGTAATTTGCAAACTTGTAAACTTGCATACTTGCAAACTTGTTCATGAGTTGGTATCCTAAATTGTAGGTAGGTGAGGATAGGGTTCTACACCTAGATAAATAGGTAGGTAGGTGGATAGGTAGCCTACACAGGTGAGTATGTAGGCTAGGAGGTAGGAGGGTAGGCCACTAATGCAAAGCCCCCTACCTACCCCAAAAGAAAACAACCCAAAAAAAAAAAGTTTGGGCAAAAAAACTTGAAAAATAAATTGGGCAATCAATGGATTTTTTGGGGGGCAGTAAGAAAAATTTGGGCAGCCTGTAAAATAATGTAAACTTGTCAAGTTTGCAATGTAAAAGTGGTGAGTGAAAATGGTGATTTGACAATGTGAAGTTGTAAATTGGTCAAGGTGCAATTGAGAATTTGACAATTTGTCAATGTTAAATTGGCCACCTAGCAAAATGCACTAAGCATTGTAGCATTTTAGCAGTGTGCACCTAGCAAACTTACCATTATGAGGATGTTAACTTGGAAAACAGTAAATGAGAAGTTGACAAAAGAGTAAAGTGGGAAAGTACAACATAACAAAAGAATCGCCCCTTTGGTGTTCCATAAAGATCAGCTTGCGGGAATCTTCTGTGATGTGAAGGACTCCCATCATACCCTGTATTCTATTGGGATGGCAGAGGATTTGTAGCAGGTTTTACGAGAGCTTCTTCTTCAGTGAGAAAAGTGATGCTTTTTTTCTGTTCTCTGAGTGATGATAAGCAAACCATGGTCATCTTCTGAACTGGACAATGAAAAGGTCAGTCATTGCAGTGTAGATATTATCAATTTCTCCTGGCCTAGCTCATCTAATTTTCCTGAAGAATTTTGCAGTAAGTGCTATGATGACAACAATCTTAGACACTGGAAAATGCAACCCTGTCTAAGATCGTTGCAACAACTTCTAAATCTGTACAACTTCAGGTTTTGCCACCCTAGATAGACAGACTGTTTGTGTAATCTGTCCTATTGCCAATCTGAACTTGTGTACTTGGGATTCACCATTTGTGACTTGTGATCTGCAATTTTTATGCTCGAGGTTTAGAGGTTAGGGCCATCAAGAGGAGATATCAACTCTGTGCAGAAGTTGAAACATGTTAGAACATGTGGACATTAAGTTCAATGCAGTTTTGGAGGGTACATTATAATGGGATGAGCATTTCATTAAATGGAACACTCACCATATAACAGTATGGTGGGTGTTTCATTTCATTTTACAAAATGGTCACCCCTGTTTTTAAAATTTTGGCTGTTCTTTATTTTGGGCAACACCCACAGAGCAGGGGCATTACAGAACTAAGGACCACCAGGTATCAAGGGGAAAAAAACTGAATGCCCATTTGCCAACAAGAAATCCTGCTAGATAATGTGTCCTCCAAATACAGAAGAAACTTTCTACTGGTACTTTATGTGTAGGGTAACACCCCAGGAGTGGGTCATTACTGAAATAAGGACCCCCTCGGTGCAGCACTGGCAGAGATGAAGCGGGTCCTTATTTCAGTAATGACCCGCTCCTGGGGTGTTACCCTACACATAAAGTACCAGTAGAGAGTTTCTTCTGTATCTGGAGGAGACATTATCTAGCAGGATTTCTTGTGGGCAAACGGGCATTTCAGTTCTTTTCCCCTTTGATAACCGGGGGGGGGGGGGGGGGGTGCGGTG
>Ga0116231_10006731_pt1 | contig 21630 bp, 9 predicted proteins | sample S1TSphgellanicum_2_FD_89695 | JGI IMG/M metagenome (GOLD analysis project Ga0116231, IMG submission 89695) | Host-associated microbial communities from peat moss isolated from Minnesota, USA - S1T2_Fd - Sphagnum magellanicum MG | ecosystem: Host-associated > Plants > Peat moss > Unclassified...
ACACCCTCCACAAAACAAAACCAATTTTTTTTATTTCTAACAAACCCCCTCACGCCCTTTTTGGGTGTTTCCACCACCCCCCCCCCTTTTTTTCTCAAACCCCCCCCCCTCACCCCCCCCCCCCCCCCCCCCCAAAAACTTCACACCTTAGTTGATAGGTGCACTTGGTGCTAATAGATCCTATTTTATTTTTCTTTTAAGAGGGGTATTCCTCGGTATAAGGTGCCCTCTAAATACGCTAAGAAATTTCTTGCAGTGCTTTACGTGTACGGTAAAGTTGGAGGCTGTGGGGATTTATTAGAAAACAGATATGCGCCTAGCAGGGCCAAGTGCAGGCCGAATTCCAATAAAGCCTACATCTGAGGGCTTTACCAAGTGTGAAGACCTTCTCTGGATTTATTTTCTCTTTTCCGCGATACTTTGTAGGCTAGGCATCCAACAGGTGCTGCTGAAATAGTTTTTAATAAAAATGGGGCGCATTTTGAAAAGTGGAATTGCCTACCCTTTTTTGAACGCCCCCACAACGGAGGAAACAATACGCCAGGTAGCATGCCCTACAATTTATCCTTTAAATGAAAAGTAATTGAAGCAGGTCTGTAGTTTGTAGGATCTTTTAACGTACCTAATTTGGTCGCCCAGCAAGTGCAAAGACCTTCCCTCTCCTTAGTTGATATGCTTCATGCGACTGGTGGACGGTTGGGTTCTTAATGGTTCCCTTTCCTCCTTCAAGCCTGCCTCTTTTGGGCTGTTTGCTTGCCTGGACTTTGGTCCTTGCCCCTTGTTTTTTTTTCTTTTTATAAAGTTTAGCAAAGTTCCATCATTTTATTTGGCAAAACTTTTTGTGTCATGAATTGCTCTGGTTAAGCCTTCAAACTTTGCAGGTTTTATTTTCACAGAAGATGATTCCAAAATAATGCCCACTCATGCACTTTTGTTAGTTGAAAATGCATCACTAAGAATCCAGCATCACACTATGCTTTCTTCTAAAGTTTGTATAGGGATGAAGGAGATCCTGCAATCTGAGAAATTGTGCCCTTGTTGAGAAGTGAGTGGCTGTTTCTCTTCTAGCCCCAAATGAGAATGCGAGGGAAAAATGCACAGGGTAACATGCCCTCCAATTGCACTACAAATATTGGAGCAGGTATTTATGTGTAGATAGTGCCTGAGGCCTTGTGTGGTCTGTTATTCCGGTAATGCATGTGGCTGAGGGTATTACATGAGATACAAATAAATGATTTTTTTGAGTACTTTGTTTTTTTTCCTGTGATACCTGGCAGGCATGCGATAGGGATCATGAGCAAAAAAAGAAGACATAGGGCATTTTGAAAAATGGAATGACAATGGGTTGAAGGTTCTTATGCTTTGTAAGTATTCCTCCAAATACAGTATGGATCTGGCCAAATTCTTCTAGGAGACTGTTTAAAGTCCCCAGGAAGGGCCTACATGAAGGGTTTCTACTATGGTCTTGGCCTTTAAAACAATTCTTTGAATTAGGAAAGATTCCTCTTGAAGGGCGGACATGATGAAGGGCCTCCAACATGGTCTTAGCCTTCATGATAGTCCTTGAAATGCCCAATATTCCACAATTAATGCACAAATAGAGTTTCTAAGATTCCAGTCCATATTTGGGATATCTCAGAGGGATTGGTGGAAACCAAGTTCATGGAGTGTGTGTACATAACTCTTTTGGGGTGGTGGTTAAGGAGGGGATTAGGGGGCAAGGGGTGGAAGGTGGGCTTTCAAGATTTGACTATGAAGCTTTTGAGATTGGGTTTAGCCTTGTTGGATTCATCAGATTGTTGGCTGCAGCAATCCTGTTGAGATTGTGTGCAGATGTAAAAGAATCAACCATTTGATCTTTTGCATGATACAGATATTCTTTCAGTAGCCTAGGTGTGGATGAAACAGGCCAGTTTTTGCCATTCAAGGTTGACCATCATAAGACGCAAATGCACAGATGTGCATGAAGCTACTTGGGAGTCAGTATATAAAATACACAAAAAATGACCTTTGCCAGACTTCAAGATGTAGATGACATGACTAAAAGCCTCATGCAATCTCCATCCCTGTGGCACAACTTTGTCTTAATATCGCAGGGGCAGCTTCAACACCCCTTTGTTGAATAATTAAGTAATCTTTGAAGATTCCATGTTGAAAAACATAGTATTTTTTAATATTTTTTAATATTCTCTATTTTACTGGTTCTTTGAAAATAGTATTTTGAAATTTTTAACATTTCTACTAAGAATATAATTAGTGTTGAAGCTGCCAATGTACTAGGGTATCCTTTGGCCCAATATCCCTTGTTTATGAAGTGAATTGTCTTTGGTCTACCACTATGCTTTGAAATGAAGGTGCATGAATTTGACAACATCTCTTGTTTATAGAGTGGCTTATCTTTGATCTATTACTATACTTTGAATCTGAATTGAAGGTATATGAGTTTTTAGAGTATTCCTTATTTATGAAGTGCCTTGTTGTTGATCTGGCATTGTGCTCTGAATTGAAGGTGTGAATTTTGTAATGGTGCCCCTATTACAAGTTTTCAAAGCCTTGCACAGGACCTTATTATGGTAAAGCTCATGGCTGAGGTCTTTACTGAGTATAAAGATCTACTTCAAAAAAAAATTGGTGGTACCTATCAGGTATGACAAGAAAAAAAACAAAAAAGGGTGAGCATTTCAAAAACAAAATGCATGCCCCCCAAACAATGAAAGAAAAATATTGTTGAGTAACATGCCCTCCAATCTGCATAATAATTTTTTCAATTTTTGTTTTTTTATAGTGTTCATACCCACCTCTTCCAAGCCTAACTACCTCATTCATTTCACAAACCCACCTACATGAAAAGGAAAATTAACATGTGCTTCTTCATAATTAAAATTTCATAATTTGTTCTTTATAAAGAACATATTTGAAAAAACCATCATTGATCAAAATCTCTCAAAGTGGTTACTATTCTTCAAGCCATTATGGAACTTGATATCATATTGCAGTGTATATGTCAATTCCAATATTCACAATTATCTTATCTTGGTGTTTTTCAACACATGTATGGAATCATTTTGATGCAAGTATAAGAACCAACATTCATCTTTGTTGCCAAATTGTGGGAGACCCATGACTTTTTAGGTCGGTACCTTTTTTTTACTATGGGGAGCCCGCAACTCTTTAGGTCGGTACTACTTTTTTGATGGGCTATATTAATTCTAGATTACTTCCATATGTACATGCAACCATAAGAACTTTGTTCACCGAATAATTATGGAATTATAATATTCTTGCTAGCCACATCAAAATATGTAGTCTTTCATTTCAAGCATTTGAGATTTTGACTTTAAACATAACATGTTTTATCAATCATGTTGCCATTCTCCCATCAGGTCTATCCTCTAGATATATGTATGTATATATTCTTTCCAAAGGATTCTTGTTAATGAAATTTTTATTAGGGGTCATTTCCAAGCCTATGCATTTGTTTCAAGATTCACCTGTCCACTTAGGTGATTGTTTAGCAAGTCATGTGTTGCTTGTCAAGATATTGCGGTGGATTGGGATTTTTTAATAAAAGGTGATAGATTAAAAATTCATGATTTTTATAATGGTAAAAACTATCATTGAAAAAAATTAAGATTATATTATTATGTAGAGGTGTAAATAAAATTTTGCATGATTATATTATTTTGAAAGCATTTAATTCATTTTAAAATAAATTTTAAGATTAAAAACATTGGTTATAATGTTTTAGAATTATTCTTGAAAATTTTTTACTCATTAAATTCAATCTAAATTGTTCCACATGTTTTCATAATATGTTTAAAATATTTTCATCTAAACACATTATAGACTTGTAACATTAATATAATTTTTGATACTAAGCATGAAAAATCAATTATTGATTACAATCTTAATCATTCTTATTAGTGTGATTGCACCCTAGTCATTTTATTTTGTACCTAAACATATATATTTAATGTAATTTTCACACATCCATTGTTTATGATTGAATTGCTCAAATTATTCAACAAGCATTAACAATATGCAACCTTGAATGTTTTCCCAAGATAAAATAAGTCATCCAAAAATTACATGCATGTTCCATTGAAGGTAGATTGAAATTATAAACCAGATCTCACCCATTCAGTGTTTTAAGCTGATTTCTTTTGCCTCCATATTATATTAAACCCCATTCCAACCTCAAAATATTTTAGTAAGGTGGTTAAGAATGAAACAGATATGTTGTTGGACATGGCATACAATGCACATAATATGTATGTGAATTGAAACTTGTAGCAAGAGATTTCATGGGATAATCTACTCACCTGCATCATATTATAGGCTTGTAATGGATGACCAAGTTATGAACACATTGTATTTATTATTTCCACAAAAAGTTGGAGGATGTGAAAATTGAAAAAGGTAGTAGGTTATTCATTTTGCCATGCTTATCAACCGTGTGAAATGTGAGCATGGGGGGCAAACTGATGTGCATTTGATCCCACCTTTTTCTTGAGGCATGCACTCAACTGCCAAGTAAAGAAAAAATGAAGAAAATTGCTCTAATTACCAATAATCTCCAAAATATTGCAACATATGATCCTTTTGTGTTTAATATCCCAACTTCCAAGTGACCCAAATGTGCCGAATGCAAGACCATAAAGTACAAGCTTGAGTATTGCTGGATTTGGAATGTTTGTGGCCCACATGGGATGTGAGTTACAATATACAATATGTTTACTACCTTGTAATTGATTCGTTGTTGCTTTGGAAAAGGGGTGGGGGAATAAAGCCTCAAGACAACCAAATTGGAAATTCTCAGTGCAAACTAAGGGATTGAGTGGTTCCTTACCATATGGGCTTAAAACACTATTTTCAAAAGTGTAATTCAACGATGGGGTTTTTTTTTTCCAGTGTTCTTGAAAGCAAGGGATGCCTATTCAAGCGCCCTTGCTGCCTCAAGAAGGGGGAGAATCAACAGAAAGTGCCAATCCCATAGCTCCTGGACCTTTACTGTTAACACCAGGGAACAGCCCAAGGACAGCCCGTGCCATTCCGTAGTACATAATCATGGAAATGTAGTTGCTCAACCTTATCACAAGGAATGACCTCCATGGACCCTCATGGACCTAGGCAACAACATGGTTTTTGCATCACCAATTGTAAAAGTGACACCTACTAGAACTGTATCAGATATGAATATAGCATGGCCTAGTCCTAAAATAAACCCAGACCATTTGCAAGGGACCCATCAGTCCAAACTCTGAATCACTTAGAATCTCTTGACATGTCAGCAGGATCTTACAATTTCATAAGCATCCTGTGCAAGGTTACGCTTGTTAGGCTTGAGAAGTGACTAAAATGTATACTAGGAAAAATGCGACAGTTCTTTACAGATATTTAATCAACAACCAATATCAGAAACTAGGCACTGGATATGGTTGCACCTTATCTTTCCTCTTAGGTTGCATAAGAAACTCATGAGGACTGAAACTAGTGGCAAAAAACTCTAATTAGTGGTTCGTGAAAACAAATGGAACTTCAAATGGAAATTGCAAGTATTACATGCATGAGAACAAATGCATGGTAGCATGTTTGGTTCATGAGACCATTCAGCAGAGTATTCTTTTGTTGTTAGTTTAGAAATTGTTTTGAATGGGCAATGCCAACTCAACATTGCTGCCTCTTCCTTTCAGAGGTTGACATATGTAACAGGTTTTTGTGTCTTATTCCCTTACTCTCTAAGGGTTTTTTTCCTCAGGTGGGACAGGTGATCATCTGCTGGTTCTACTTTTGGTTTCGCCAGTTCCACGCAGGGCAGGGAACTCTGCAGTGACGTGAATCAACCGCGAGGAACAGGCCATGCTAGGGTAAACAGGCCGGTCATAGTACACTTTAAAACTCAGAGAAATTTGTGATCTCTTCTGGCATCGGTTGCCTCTGAGTTCTGAAGATGGATTGTAGAGGCGTCTGGGCGGCACATGCTGCCCTTTAGATCACTGGATTTGGACAAGGAACCCAAAAGTTATGGCTTCCCAAAGGTTTCGGCCTCATTGCCTAAAAAACAGCTTCGCACTGAACAATTTTTGCCCTTATCTTAAAGCAATTTAACATCTATTTATGCACATATCATACCTGACAAATGTCAAACATCCAGGATATCACCAAACAATCTCCAACCCAAATGTACACCCTCCATTGGAAATAACAAATATGTTAATTCAGTGGTTGAAATTAAACCCAAAAATGGGCAAGCACATGTTTGGTGATTGATGCCCTAAAGTGTAACTAAACCCTAATTTTATAACGTTCTCCAATGTAGCACCGCTCCATAACCCACCACCCCAACACCCATTCCCTTTCCTCTCCCCCCATCCATTGTTAATCCCTCTCGCTCGTGGCCCTCTCATTGATACTTGGAACCTTGCTCATTGTGTAGATTTTTGTGACCATTCTCATGGTGCTCATCGTGTGTTCAAAGCATTTTCCTAAGGTACAAACAATTGCAACTTCCCAACTTCTCTCCTACATGCTTAGTAATTCCATGTTGTTTGTGAGTTACAAGTGTTGGAATGGGTCTTCTCTTGGTGTGTGTGTTCTTCATGGTCCTCTCTTGGTGCTCTAAAGGTGTGTTCTTTGCAATCCTCTCCTGTGTTCTTTGTGTGTTCTCTGTGGTGCTCAAGTGGTGTGTTTTTCGCGGTCCTCTCCTAGTGCTTTTTATGAAAAAAAAACTTTACTACTAATGCTATTTGGTCATTCTCCTAATGCTTCTCATAAGCTAAAAATCTTGTTATTCCTATTTGGTCATTCTCTTACAACTATTTAATCATTCTCTTCTTGAGCTTTGAATTTTAATTGTTAATCCCCTTGAGCTTGGAACTTCAATTGTTGTTCCTCTTGAACTTGTAACTTAATCAACTATCATTCCTCCTAAACTTGGAACCTAATGAACTACCACTCTTCTTGAGCTTGGAATTTGATCACCTATTGTTCCTCTTGGACTTTGATTATGAGTTGCAACTTTGGTGTTCTCAACAATCTAGTTTTCATGGTGTTGTTTAAAATCAAACTTTCACTACTATTGGTCCTTTTTTTTCCCAACCCTTTACTTTTTTTTGTCATCCTTGTCTATTTCATTGAACAATAGACCTCACCCCACTCCGCGCCCTTTTTAAATTCAATTTTTTATCTAAGTGCGTTGCAAGGATGCTACAATGGTCATTTTTTGTGCATTTGAACCTTAGACTGTTACTAAGCCTATTTTTGGGCATTTATTGTTTCACCTAGGTTAACACCCCTATATCTAGCAAGGTGAAGTCTCATCCCTTCTTTGAAATTGCAATGAAATCTATCCCCCTTTTTTTTTTACTATTGTGAATGACCAAATTGAAATGAAACTTGTTGGATGGTGTTTTACAAGTTCCCTTTCAATTATTCTTTTAACTATGGTTATTATTATAAGAAATTTTCTAACTTGTTTTTTTTGCCTCTCTTTCTTTTGATTTTTTCTTATTTAGTTTTTCTATCCATTGATTTTTGTCACATGACTTTCAAATATTATTCTGAAATCACAACATGTCTCTGCAAATAATCCACTAATGGTTATTGTCCAATGGTCCTTCTTATAAGTAGATGCAACAATGATAACAAACTCCTCCATGCCAATGTTTCTTGAGTTGAGTGTTATGCGTTTTTGACTATTGTTTCCACATTTAATCAAGGTTGTGCCAAATCTTCAACTAAGGTTTTTGAAATTGTTATAGATTCATGGTTAATGATTATTGAAAACCTAAGCATATTTACATAATACATGGGCTAATCTTAAACTACTTCTTCATGAGTTGTAAACTCTATTATTGTTGTTATGTTGATCAACTCCTTTGTAGCAACATTTTCTACCCATTGCATCTCACCATCTTCATCTTCATTTAAATAGCAACCATCATCTTCTTCTTTGGTTTGATAATCTAATGTGGAAAAGGTATTAGGGTTTATTTTATGATCCATAGCCCTAGGGTTAAATGGTTAAATTCTTGTAACTTTGAATCCTAATATGATTTTTTTCTTATGAATGTTTGGTTTAGGGCTTTTTTTACCCACCTTGCCAATGTTATTTCATGTGGTTCAATGTAATTCCTTCTGACCATTATTGTGTCTTTTTCTCTTTTAAAAGTAGTCTTGAAAGGTTTGAAGCAAGCCACATATAAAAGCTAAAGTGCATGAGATGTATGCAAAGGTAAAGTCACCATATTTAGTCCAAATTATTTTGCTTGTTCAATTGCCTTTAAGGTGACATGGGATCCATGTCCATCCAAGATCAGCAAATGCGTATTGTTTATGGATATTCCACTTGGTACTAACTTCTTGAAAAAAAACAAAAATTCCTTGAAAATAAAGGTTGTCATCCATGCTTTTGATTGCATGGCCATACAAATACTTGGTTTACAGAGTTATATGTAATCATTGTGTATCCTCTCTCCTCTAAAAATGTAGAACCCTAATAATGATGTTTCAGTTGCATTAACAACACAATTAACAATTAGCCATTCTTTGGACTTAAATATGGTGTTATACATATGGTGTGAACCTCATTTGGCCAAGGCCCTTGGTCCTAATTGTCTTTTTGTTTGGATGCCTATTTCATCAAAATTCCAAATTTATGATTTGCAACATAGTTATGATTGTTGTACAAGATTATAAGTTGTGGTAAAAGTTGTGGTAGGACTGAATTGTTAGTCCTTATGCTCGGCTGATGTTTAGATCCTCAACTTGACAAATGTTAAATTCAAGATGTCTTTGCTTGAACCAATACCACTAAGAGTTCCTTGGTATTTTCTTTGGAAAGGTGTTGGCTTGGTTTGAATTAATTCTACCACTTTCAACTTTAACTATTATAAGTTAATTAACAATCCAACTTCTTGCATTGTCATTTAACCAAGCAACCATAACTTGATCTTTTTCTTTTGTTAACACACCTACTAACCCAAGTTTCCTAAATGTTGTTTTGCCATACACATGATTAGACAATGAGGTAAGAGGAATGTTCCAATGCCTACTTGCCTTCCTTAATGAAGTTATCCCACCTTCAACTACATCCATGGCCTCTTCCAATGCTTCATTGGTCGATTTGCCTCTAGTCTTGTTAACAATATTGCATATATTAAGTCTTTTTTGTTTCCTTGTTGCCTTTTGTGCAAAAGATGGTGGGGCATTCTCCTTGTCTTGTGTTATTATTGCTATAATCCACTTCATTTTTTCCAAGGCACATTCAACATCATGATTTAAATTGCCCCAAACCCAACCTTCAATAAGTTGGAGGTGTGCATTCTAGGCCTACAAAAAATACATATTTGAATCTTTTGTGTTCATCCCAACTTTCAAGAAAATGTGCAAGGTCAAGGTATGTGTGAAATGCATATGCCTATAATTTTTGAAAAGAAATAATAAGTGCATAAAATTACTCAAATTCATTCCAAATTAAATTTTGGTCTATTGTTTCTAGTTGTGCAAGTTGCAGGTATGCAAGTTGTAATTAAACCAATGATGCACCACCAAGCTCCTTGATAGATTCAACTATGAGTCCCAAATGTGAAAACAACAGAAGGATAGGGAGTTGAGGTACGTTATTTGGCTCACAACACTTTGGGGATAAAGGGGCGTGTTGGAGCTCCAGGATGGGACCAGGATGAGTGACAAGCGGTCAATTATTCACACAGACTTGCACAAACCAAAAAACAAGTTAATTAATGCATAGTTGGAACACTTTTGTTGCGCACACAAACCACGAACAAATATAGACTCACAAGACTCACCACGACCTAAACTTGGGGGAAGCCACCACCTTCTCCCTTGTAGTATTCTCTATGCCTGGCCATGGGGCTAACACCCAAATGTCATTTTGTTTCGGGACTCCAAAATTAGAATCTCGAAATTTTTTAAATTGAGTCTCTTACAACTTTGGAGGGCTCATAACTTTATGTGCGGACCTCTGATTGAAGTGAAGTCTAAAGCAAAGTTGTATCCCTCATCGAAAACTTTCCAACGGTATGTGACACGCCACCTACACGTAAGGAAATCAAGGCGATTCTTGACTTTTAGTGGTAAAAATTTTAATTGACAATTTGACTCTTGACCTTTCTTTTGGCCATAATTTATGTTTTAAGTACCCAAATGGGTCATGCAAGCCCATTTTAGACATTTAAGTTCCAAGAGCTTTTCAATGATATAAAAAATTCTTCAATCCAATGAGTTTTGACTCCTGCAATCACCTTCTGAAAATTCAAAAGTCCATTGGGATTCTAACTTCCAAAGTGGGAGTTCACTTAGGAGTGTGGGGGTTCATTCCCTCACACTCTTTTGCATCCTCGAGAGCATGAAATGTGACTCCTGGGCTTAACTCTTGGCCCGCACCTTTGCAAGCCCTTGCCTTGGTTGCGAGCCCCAATGCTAAGGTTGCGACAACCAAATTATAATTTCTTGAAACTTGAACAAATATGTTTCTATTATGACTACTTATATTATAACTAAAAATATATATGTTTGCATGCAACAATAATATGGAAAATTTTTAAATTTTTTATTGTAAAACTCATTTATTATAATCTTTCCTATTTATCCTTCTAAATTCACCCTTAAATTTTTGCTTTTTATCTTTGCCTTAACTGTTGTAAGATCTGAATACTGTTGTATGCTATTTACCATGACCTACACACCCCCATCACCAAACTAGTATTCTAGATTTCCAAATTTTGATTTTTGTAAAGGTGTTCCCATTCGTTTTATAAACCAAACATTAAAGGTAAATTTCGTTTTGCCCCTTGTATATTGATGTTATGTTTTTGCCATTTTAATGTTTAATGTGCCCAACACCAAACTGTCTTTTCATTCCCAAACATTGGGTCCTTGTAAAACTAATGTAGTTCTTTCCTTTCACCTAACACTACAAATACCCCTTATGTTCCCCCCTTGCACATTGAAGTTTAGCTCACCACCCATTGTTGGGCTTTAATTAGCCTAACTCAATTTTGGGGTTAACTTTAAGTCTAAGTGGGTAGGTTAAAACATATAACCTTATCCTAATAAGACTTGAAAGGTGGGTGGCCTAGTTAGGATAAGGGGGGAAGTTGGTTGGTCGGATTAAAATAGGGGTAGGTTACCTTATCCTTATTCAAAACTGGTTAAACTTGTTGAATAAGGAGATACAAACAAAAGGGGGGGGGGTTTATGTTTCCCAACAACTTCTAGCAATTAGGGTTAGGTCAGGACAGTAATAATGGTTCTTCCATCAAACTAAAAAGAAGAATTTTTTACCGTCTTTTTTATAAAAAAATAATGAGTGGAAGCTTGAGGGGGTGGGAGGAGAAAAAAATGGTGATGATGATGATGGTTATAAGGATGGAAAAAGGACAGCACATCATGAAAGGGCGAGGTAGGTGAAGGGGCGAGGAGGCTACAACATCATGAAGGAGCAAACTTTTCAAAGGTAGTCAAATCGACAATCACCTTGGAGAATGGAGGTAAGATCATCAAATAAGGGCATTGGCGGCTTTTCAAGTGGGGGAATTTCATGAACATGGATGATTGGAAGGGAATGGAGAAAAATAAAAAAAACGTATGTTGATTTGGCTAATGCAAAAAAATAAAAATAAAAAAGAAGAAAAAGTTGGGAATGTTGATTGTGTGACCTAAGGAACAAAAGTAAAGGTATATCCTCTTATGCAACAAGAGCAAGAAGAACTAGAGATTAGGTTGTCTAGTAAAAGTAGAGTGGGAAGAAGATTGTTTTAGGGTGTGGTAGAAAGTTATAGAAATATAGGTAGTTGGGAAGAAGGATTGTAATGGAAGAAAATAGTGTTGAAATAGTGTTTGGGTTTAGTAAAAAGAAAGGAATGGAAAACTTGGGGATTGAACCAAAATTGCATTGTGAGCATTTCTTGGAGGTTTGGCATTTTTTTTTTTGCAAAAACTTGTTGTAATTATGGTCTAATGATGTTTGCTTGAAGTTGACCTGGTTTAAGGTTGTAATTGGTTAAGTGCAGGGAAAAAAGAGTGGTAGAGAAAGGTAGGATACTTATCTGCAATAGACAAGGGAAAAGGATATAACTAAGAAAGCAAGGAAAGAAAGTTGTTAGAAGGAGACGTAGGATAGTTGTCTGCAACAAATAGGGGAAAAGGAGATAACCAAGAAAGCAAGGAAAGAAAGTTGTTAGAAGGAGAAGTAGGATAGCTATTTGTATCGACCATTGGAAAAGGATATAACAAAAAAAAACAAGGAAAGAAAGTTGTTAGAAGGAGAGGTAGGTTAGTTGTTTGCATTAAACAAGGGAAAAGGAAATAACTAAAAAAGCAAGGAAAAAAAAGTTATTAGAAAGAGAGGTAGGATAATTGTCTGTAGCAAATATGGGAAAATGATATAACCAAGAAAGCAAGGAAAGAAAGTTGTCAAAAGAAAAAGTAGGATAATTATTTGTAACAAATAGGGAAAAAAATACAACAAAAAAAACAAGCAGGGCAATGGAAGTTAGGTAATAAATTGTAAATCCCCCCTTTGATGATCTCCAAGGGGTTAAGGGGGTGTGACCCATGTTAATGTGTTAAGGATAGGCTAATTTTGCATTTAACACCCATCACCAAATATTATTACACCCAAAAACCCCCATAAATTATGTAAATATGCGTGGTTAAAGCTCTATGGCCAAACAATCAAATTTATGGCTTGTCGGAATGGTGAAAAATGATGAACACAAATGTTTATGAACGTTTGGTGATAGGCTAATGTGAGAACGCCCATAAGACTTTTTATGATCCAACATAGGCCAACTCTTGCAATATATGGGTGCTCAGTAATCGGCCTGTGTTTGGTGATGGGCATGTTTACCCTAGTACCTGTTACCACCTCAAGGAATGGCTTCTTGCCCTACTAGAACCATGACTCATTCCTAGGTGGAAAGAGCACCTAAGAAAGGCCCTACTGGGGCCTCTTCATAGTATGGAACCCAATCAGTGGGTGTCCCACTCAGACACATTTTCAGGCTTTCCCTCTTAGGTGGGACAGAAGTCCCAATTTTGATGTGGTCGGTTGGGCCGGTAATGTGCATTAATGGTGGAGAACACACTTAAGATGTGAATCATAGGTGGGGAAAACTGGATAAGCTTTGAAACAGGCTTTCATGGAACCAGTTACAACATAATGAAACACATACAACCCCTACTGGACACGGGACAGTCCTAGGTGCAAGGGGTCCTAGTAAGCCTATTCCATAATATGTAATGTTCATGACATCGGGCTTCTAGATTGGTCACCCATTCCCCAGTAATTTCAGTGGGCTTGGTTCCATTACTTTTGCCTTGTTTTATGGTCAGTCCACCTATCATCCATCCATCATTCCGTTTCCTTCTCCTACTGGTAACAGCACCCTCTCTTGAAGGCTTTTTTTTACTTGCTTTGAGCTTCCTTGGTCTACCTAACTTTGAAAAAGTTGAGAGATGATTTGCACAACTAGGCTAGGTAACTGTTTTCAATAAAGTTAGGGAATATATGATGGAAAAAACACCACCCAATGGGATTTGCTGAAACCTTTGTCAACACGCTTGGGGATTGGGGGAGATAGGTATATGAAGAGTCCAGAGATGCATTTCCTTTCCCTCACCGCACATCCCAGATTTTTTTAGCAATTGCCAATCAAGTGTTAACATATTTGTAAACCACTCCCCCAAAATATGCCCAATCACTTGTGAGCATGAATGAAGCTAACTCCTTGAATGCCACCCAAAGGATGATGGCCTTTCATCCCAACAAAGAAAGCAAGAGGAAAGATCTGTACTTTTGCAATCTTTCCATTGGATGCTGCTTACAATTCCTCACCCTACAGCCACCCCCCACAAAAAAAGAGAACGCCAAGTAAAGATCTCCTCCTTTTCTTTCTTCAACTCCCTTCCATTAGACCCCTATTATTCCTCCACTGCCGATGTAGGGGGGTCTTCCTTTTTAACGCCATATAACTCTTAACTCCCCTTTATGCCTTTTAGTAATATGTTGAGTGTTTAGTCTGTACATCCTCCCAGCTTTATCTGATCTGAGCACATCTGAGGAGTCCTTTTGCGGAATTCTGGCCCACAAGTGGTTTGCAACTTTTTCCAAATTCTAGGCTACACTTTACAAGTTGGCCTCTAGGTAGACAAAGATGTTGTGGGGGTGGGAGAGGGGAGGGTGGGGGAGGGATGGCCAAATCCAATGACCAAAAGTCAAGCTCTGGACTACCCATGCAGTTCCACAAGTAGGTTAGGGTAAAGTGCACTAATAATATTATTGTATAAGTGACTCCATTAAATATCTTCCAACTGAAGGGAAATTATACTCTGGAACCGTTTCCATCAAAGACCTGTGTAGGCTGTAACAATACCCAATTTCCATCATCTTTTACAACTTACTCGAGTTATGTGTAAGGTACGGCCAGAGTGAACCAGCCCCCATGACTGCACCAGTTGGTCGTTCTGTCCATAGGATGGGCTGGATGATTCACCTCTTTTTCATTCACCTCTTTACCTTACGTTAACTAACATTCTACGACAGTCAGTCAATCTTTTTTGGCTGCTGACCTTTGACCATTTTTTTTTCATTGCCATTTTTTTCTCAACCTTGACCTCCATACTACCCACCCACCTAGCTACTATACTGACCTAAATCTTAGCCTTGCCTACTAACTAACAATTAATCATTTACTTACCTTGGCTAAACTTCTATCTCTTGACAAAACCTATATATTTTATTGACTAAATTTCTATCTCTTGGCTAAACCTATATATTTTATTGGCTAACTTTTATTTCTTCACTAAACTTATATTTTTTCTTGACTAAACTTCTATCTCTTGGCTAAATTTATATATCTTACTAGCTAACTTTTATTTTTGCTTCAACCTGTATTTGTTATTGGCTAAACTTCTATTTCTTGGCTAAACCTATATTTCTTCTTGGTTAAACTTATTTTTTTGGCTAAATTTCTATTTCTTGGCTAAATCTATATTTCTTATTGGTTAAATTTATATTTCTTGACTAAACTTATATCTCTTGGCAAAACCTATATATCTTCTTAATTAAAATTATTTTTCTTAGTTAAACCTATATTTTTTCTTGATTAAATTTGTATATTGTGGCTAAACATATATTTTTTCTTAGCTAAACTTCTATTTCTTGGTAAACTCTATATATTTTATTTGTTGCAACCCTAACCTTGGGCTCGCGACCAAAGTAAGGGCTTACGAAGGTGTGAGCCAAAAGTGAGCTCAGGAGTCACATTTCATGCTCCCGGGAGTGCAAGAGAATGTGAGGGAATGAACCCCCATGCTCCCAAATGAACTTCCACTTTGGGAGTTGGAATCCCAGTGGATTCCTGAATCTTCAGAAGGCGATTGTAGGGGTCAAAACTCATTGGATTAAGATGTTCCTTATATCATTGGAAAGTTCTTAGAACGTAGATGTCTAAAATGGGCTCACATCACCAATTTAGGTACTTAAAACATAAGTTATGGCCAAAAGAAGGGCCAAGGGTCAAATTTGTAATTTGACTCCCGACCATTAAAAGTCAAGAATTGCCCCGATTTTCTTGCTTGCAAGTGGCGTACCACATACCATTGGAAAACTTTCGATGAGGGCTACAACTTTTTTTTAGACCTCACCTCAATCGGAGGTTTGCACACAAAGTTATGGGCCCCAAAATCACGGAAGTCCCGACTTTGGGAATTTCAAGACTCCCACTTGGGAGTCTCAAGACAAAATGACATTTCGGTGCTAGTCCCGTGGCCAGGCATAGAGTATACTATAAGGGGTATGGTGGTGGCTTCCCCCAAGTCCGGGCCATGGTGAGTCTTGTGAGTCTGTGTTTGCTCGTGGCTCGTCCGTGCACCAAAAGTGTTCCAACTCCGCACTAACCAACTTATTGTTTGGTTTGTGCAGGTCCGTGTGAGTAAGTGACTTGCTTGGCAATCTTCCTAGTCCCATCCTGGAGCTCCAGCACACCCCTCCACCCCCGAAGTGTTATGAGCCAGAGAACGTGCCCCATCTCCTTCTCCTTCTCCTTCCGTTGTCTTCTTCTTTAGACTTGCAGCTAAGTCCATCAAAGAGCTTCGGGGGCCGTCATTATTGGTTAAACTTCTACTTAACCCTACTCCAAAAATTAACCAAAAAATAAATACATTTTTCAGTAATGCCATTTTAATTATTTGCAAAACATCTACTTATTGACAAAACCTACCTACCCACATGTCATTATACCTACCTATGCACTTGCAAATTATCGACTTCAATTACAGAAATTATAATGTAAAATGTGGGTACTGTAATTGTGAATTTTTTTTTGGCAACAATCATTTACCTCCACTTTGGACCATTTAATGCAAGATGTACTTAGTTTAATTGAAAAATAGGCTTGATAAATATAGAATTAAAAAGACATCAAACATTTAAGAATATTTGCACAATTTTTAATATTAATCAAAATCAATCCTAGGTTGGATTTTGGGGGGAAATTTGGCCAAATTTTCACATACAAATATTTGCAACAAAATGCATTTTATCTCTTTCGAAGGTGAATGAAGAAACTCTCAAGTAGAAGTGACCACATTAAAGGTAAGAGAATAAACTCTTATTTCATTCATTTTTATTTTTCTTTTCATTATGTTTTAATTTTAATTCATCATTCACTCCTAAGAGATTATTTTGTATGGCATTTGTATATGTTTATATAGTTATTATTTTTATGACATTTACCATTAAAATTGTTTAGGTTTAAATATAAATTTTTGGGGTAATTAGTTTTAAACTCTAAGGTTAATGTTTCCATTCATTATAATTTTTAATTGATTAATTTTAAAATTCAAAACATAGTTATAAATGTTTTTTGTATTCCATTTGTAGTTTTGTTTGTATAATCATTAGGTTGAAATCATTTATCATTAGGATTATTTAAAGTTTTAAGTTTAAGGCTTAATGAAACGTGTGTTGATTTATTTAGGTTGTGTTTTCAAATCAAGATACAACTCCTTTGAATGTGATATCATTCTTTAACATCAACGGTATTCTATTTTTTCTTAATCATTTTTTTAATGGTTTTTTATTGTTTTGTTCCTAATTTAAGGAAATCAATTTCCCCGGATGGTTTTAATATGGTCATCAAATTCCACTAAGAATGTTCCATGTTTGATATATGGATTTAGCATTTTGACCTCCCATAGATAATGTGGATTTAGGGTTATAATGTCAATATTACATTTTGCCACCCATATATAGTGTGCATCTTTAAATTGTTATGAAGGTATTGCATTTCCCTCTCCCATATATAATGTGGATTATGGTCATAATGTGGGTATTGAACTTTGCTGCCACATATAGTGTGCATCCTTAAATTGTTATGCAGGTATTGCATTTCCCTCTCCCATATACAATGTGGATTGTGGACATTAATATCAATTTATTGTTTTTTCTTGTATAATCAGTTCAAGGCATAGTTTCAAACATGGGTCATGCTTCAAAATCTCAATATATTGAGATTCAAAACTCAAAAAAATCATCCTTTAACAACATGGACTTGGTGTGCAAAAAAGATGTTCAACATGAAGGGGCACATATAATCGAAGTTGAATGTGCATACATCCCACATGCACGAATCTCAGAATTTGTAAACGGTGAACAAAGCCATGAAAACTCCCCAATGGAGTGGAACATTTATAAGCAGGTACCTTCACAAGAAAATGTAAAAATGCCAAGAATCCAAAACCACTTCGGCCATATTTGGTACGATGTTTTATTATTCATTTTTGTTATATGGATCTTGTTTTTTAACCTCATATTGTACCAAACTTTAAGTCCTAAATTGATTTCACATTTTGTAGGTATGCATGTGGGTATGGACTAGAAGATAATCGTGGAAATCCAAATCACCATCGATCCATTAAACAAGGTTGTTTGGTTCAATTTTCTATTAAGCGATTATACACACGACCTGAGGTGGCAGAGATAATCTTTTACCATCGACCTCATACGCGAATCAATGGTGAGCCTGCACATGGCAAAAATGACCTTGATTCCATTGTGTGACCATCTTTTTTTGCCCCACGAATGTCACAAGCCTTCAGGGACCACATTTGGACCCAATTGGGTTTAAGTTACAACATCAAGCAAATATATGATAAGCATAAGGCAATATGGTGGGGTAGAATCAATGCAGGAAAAGCAGTGACAAAGGATGATTTCATTAGACAATAAAACATTGTTTACTTAGATTGCAAACAATAAAAAAGGGAATTAACGTTTACACCAAAATCTAACCATTTCCCTTCGCACATGGGCATTTTGTCATCCAAATGATGTGTTTTATTTTCAAGATGCAAGTGATGATAATGGGATTCATGTCCCATTCACAATAGGGATACGAACCCCACCTCAATTGCAAGCCATGGTTTCATTAGATGATAATGGAGTAATTTCAATGGATGCCACCTTTAGCACCAATGATGTGAAATTTCATTTGTTCACATTGATGGTGTTTGATGCACACTACATTGGAGTGCTAGTTGCATGGATCATTACAAGTCGCCAAACATGTGATGATTTGGTCATGTGATGATTTGCTGGAATGACTAATTCCTTTGAAAACAAAGCTTCTAAGGAAGAACCCTAAATGGAAACCTTCATGTTTCATTGTTGATGATGTTCCACAAGAATTACGAGCATTGTGGTGAATTTTATTTTCATTCTGCCTTTTTTTGAGCTTTTATGTACATGCAACCATTTCAAAATTTCGTCCCACATTTTCCATTTAAAATAATGTTATTAGTTGAAATGATAATAAATTGGTATTTTATGCATAGTTAGGATTATGTGGGGTGACAATCAAGTGCCCATTTGCCTTTGCGCGTGGCATGTCTTAAAGGCTTGGCGTTTATGTTCGATGGAAAAAATCAAAGACAATGAAATGTAACATGTAATATTGGATGACCTTCACATCGTCATGTACATGCCCATTGAACCAAGTGAAATCATTGAAACCTTCATGACTCATGGGAGAAACAAAATCATTGAAAATTTCACCCAACATTTACCCAATGATTCATGGACTCGATATTTTTGGACCTATTATTTCCAAATTGGTATGTGAATTAACTCTCAAACCATTATGGTTGTTACACTATGTTGTGCATATCCCAAAATATTCATTCTTTGAATTTAGGTAAAAACACCAATGGTGGATTTACTAATCCCATGTGGGCACAAAATGCAATACCCACATTAAGATCTTAATCCACACTATATGTGGGAGCACTAAATGTAATACTTGCATGACAATTTAAAGATGCACATTGTATGTGGGGGCAAAGTGTAATATTCACATTATGACCCTAATCCACATTATACGTGGGAGCCCTAAATGCAATACCTACATGAATTTTTAAAGATGCACATTATATATGGGGGAAAATGCAATACTCACATTATGACCCTAATCCATACTATATATGGTAGAAGGAAATGCAATACTCACACAACAATTTATGGATCCACATTGTATGTTGTAGATTTGTGGATGGTGGGGCTTTGACAAGTGCCACATTCAAACCAAGACACACAAGCATTAATTGAGTCTTACCATGGGGCATTGAAACATTGGTTTTCTTTGGAAACAAAAGGGTTTCGAAGTCAACGAATTGATTGGTTAGTGTGGGGACTCATGACAATGGTTCCAAGACACTACATGCACATAGCTAAAATGAAGAAATGCAGGTTCATAAGAAACAAGGTTATGGAACGCATTGTGAAAACGAACGTTGGGAAGGCCACATTGATCCTTCACACCAATGTCACCCATGGGGTAGATGATTCGAACGAAATTGGCTATGCATGGATGGTACAAAGCCAACAACATCCAAATATGACATATAAAGTCCCACTTCCTTTCACCAAGTATGTTTGTTACACATGTGAATGGGCATTACGTGGAAACTTGTGTAAACATCAAGTTACCATTTTTCTTACATGTATTGATCTCACTAAAGAAAATATCATTCAATATTATGGAACATGGTATGGATCTGATCATGGAGGTTTTGTTGCCATGTTTGCAAACCCTACTTATTTGCACATTTATGACAATGAATATGATGATGAAGAGGTCGATGAAGATCACTTTGAAAAACCATGGGTTATTGATATGTGTGAGCTTATGAGACTAAATGATACCTCCCCCAATATGGAAAAAAAGAAAGATCACAGCCAACCTTCAAGTTCACCACCTCCACGAAAAAAAGCGCTTGCTTGAATGGGTGACATAATGCAAAAAATCATCAATGAAGTCAAAGAAGGTGGGGTTCAACTCATAGACCACACCACATCATTGTTGCGTGTTATTACAATAGATGTACGAGGTATTTGCCTTTCCAAGGTGAATGAAATCATGCATCCTGATTTGGTATTTCATTGGGTTAATGATGGACGTGGTAATTCAGTGCATTGGATGAAGGATTGGCATGTAACAATGTTAGAACATGGAAATATTCATAAAAAGAGGGCTTGTGAATAAAAAAAACACAAATTTGTTTGTACCTATCCCCCATTTTAATTTTCCATTACTAAAATGTGCATCATATTACAATTGTGTCAAATAATATATTATTTATGTGTTAATGCATTTATTTTTGTATCAATGAACATATAGGGCATGAAAATTAAAGTTACATTACTAAGGCTATATAAAACATATCTTCTAAAACTCCCAAACAAGAATATTTCATTCAAATAGTATATAGAAGTGGGTATTGCAAATCAATTGTGCAATAATCAACGAATCAATATGTGGGTAATGTTTACCCATCTTGTTTCTTGTGGCATTTAATTGGTATTGCATGTAGGTATTGCAAGGTTTAGGGTATATCATAGTTAAAAGTTAACGAGCACTAACATAAATATTGCATATAATTTCATATCTTTCGTGGGTATTAATTATGTTACATGAAGGTATTATGAATTCCCTACTCCTTCCAGAGGGGGATTTGACCACTTACTGTGGGTATTGTCCTATTTTTTTCATTAGAATGATGATTGCTTTAATTATAAATATCATTTGGATCTTTCTTATTGCATTTGGTCCATTCAATGTAGGTATTATGTTTGGTGAACAAAATCCCTTTAAATATACCTAGATTATGAAGGACTAAGTTTTTACAATACTTACATAATAAAAATTTATTAACCAAAAGGGGGCTTTTGGTGAGGGTACACAATATAAATTTATGTAGGTATAATGATAAGCTTACTATGGTAAATTGGTAATATTACATTATAGTAATAAAGGCAAAATTACATTAATGATCACCTTAACACTCATTACAAACGATGTAGGTATTGTAAACTAAAGTTTGGAAAAATTAGGACATGCCCACAGTCAATGCTTACACCTAAAGATGAAGGTATTAATAATTGGTTTAAAAAAAAAAAATAGGTATGTTTTGGATACATCCTATTGTTTTATGCATTAAATGTGGGTATTGCATTTGGTAAACAAGATGATCTTACATAACCTTAGATGATGAGGGAATAGGTTTTTGCATTATGAAATCAAGGGGGGTTACATAACATAGATTTAC
>Ga0116231_10006733_pt1 | contig 21621 bp, 23 predicted proteins | sample S1TSphgellanicum_2_FD_89695 | JGI IMG/M metagenome (GOLD analysis project Ga0116231, IMG submission 89695) | Host-associated microbial communities from peat moss isolated from Minnesota, USA - S1T2_Fd - Sphagnum magellanicum MG | ecosystem: Host-associated > Plants > Peat moss > Unclassified...
GGTTGGAGTCCCGGGACTTTGGGAGGTCATATCTTCTCGCCCTGACCTCCGATCGCGACGAGGTCTGAAGCAAAGTTGTAGCCCTCGTCGAGATCTTTCCAACGCCGTGTAGCACACCCGAATCGGACATCGCAAACTAGTCGATTCCCGACTTTTAGTGGTCGGGAGTCAAACTGCCAGTTTGACTCCCGGCCCTTCTTTTGCCCCTAACTTGCGCTACAGATGTCCAAATCTTCAATGCGAGGGCATTTTAGACATCTACGCTTCGAGACCTTTCCAATGACACCAAGAACACCCCAATGCGAGGTGTTTTGCCCCTTTCTGTCGAGCTCTGAACATTCGGGAGTCCCGAAAGACTCCTAACCTCCAACTTTTCCAAGTGTTGGGCTTCACCTCCACACTTGGCCAAAGTGGGGTTGCGACACTCAACTACTTAGGTTTCATTAGTTACTGGAGTATGAAAGTAACTAAGTTATTTTAATAAGGTTGAATTACTTTCTTTACCTATATTAATTTGGTTATTTATGGTTTGGTCTTTTAGTTAAACCTTGTTGTTGATGGTTTGGTTCTCTTCTCATCATTACACAAGTTTGTGTATTTCATGTGACAAAAACCTTGAGGAGTTTTTGATGTTATGTTCCATGTTGTGAACATCATGTTTTAGTTTCCTTTCAATAAAGATTTATGTTTGCACTTGACTAAATATCCTATTTGTTAACATGGTATCAGAGTTTAGGTTGTTTGATGAAAAAGTTGAAAGAGATCTAGAATTAAAAAGTCTCTAGAACTAGAGCTTCAAAGTCTCTAGTAACATCGTAGGAGTTTATCAAATGCAAAAGGAAAATGGGGGAAAGGAAATAATGTGAAAAAAAAGAAAATAAAATAAACAAGGTGAGAGGAGATCAACATATCAAGGGTTGTGGAAGTCAAATCTTTAAATCTAGATCTAGATTTACTATGAAAAGATCTTGGAGTGAAACTTGGAGAAATTATAAAAGACCATAAGACGGTTCTATTTTCAAAATTCCAAAAGAAAAGGATATGTTTTGTGAGAGTTATGAGCTTTTGAAGACTATGTGTCAGATCTGGTTTTTTGGTCATATCTCCTTTGTTTGAATTTTTTTGAATTTGCAGCCTTCAAAATTTATAGATCATAAAGGAATATATATGTGAGAGAAAATATATGTCATTTGGATATGTATTGAGAGAGATCCAAGTATTTAAAGTTTATGCCCCAATTTTGAAATTAGTTTATTTTGAAAGTGATAACTCTTTGTGATCATCATCAATAAAACTAAAATTTTGAGTAGATATAGAAGACATATATTTAATGTGTTTTCCAAAATCTCAAGGAGTTTGGAGTTGTTAAGAGCGAGTTGTAAGTCATTTTGTGTTCAGGTCTCAATTTGAGGTGATTTCAAGAAAATAGCGAGATGTCTAATTTATGAAGTTAAATGAGCTAAAATTTTGAGAGATGGTAGTAGACATAGTTTTTCATGTTTCATCAAAATTTTAGATCGATCCAAGGTCATACGCGAGCGGTGTAACTTTGCAAAATTACTATAACAAAAGTTTACATTCAAAAAACATCAAAACAAATTTTGAAGTGAAGCAAATACAACTTGGGAGAACTTGAAGGAAGGAGTTTGAAGATTGGGAAGGCAAATACATTATCAAAACCTTCATATAAAAGTTTGATATGTAATCATGTACTTAATACCATATAAAATATTATACAAGATATGTACATATACGTCAAACCTATGTATAGTATAAAATTTTGTATAATACTCAAGACATATACATGTGTAAAGTCCATCTTGTTTAATCCTAAACCCAACCCTAATCTTAGAAACCTAAAGAAGGAAAAACCCTAATCCTAATCCTAAAAACCCAAGGAAGGAAATAAAATCATTTGTGAAACCCTAAGAAGACATTGAGTGTTGCCTTGAGAGATGGCGGATGGTCTTTCTCAAATTGCAATTGAGAAATTAAACAAGAACAATTTCCAAGTGTGCAAATTTCAAATTATGAATTTTTTTATGGGGAAAAATTATTGGGAGTTCATAACTGGTGATGAGAAAGAACCTCTTCTCCCAAAAAACCCCACACAACAACAAATTTAATCCAATAAAACTTAGCATGAAAAAGCTAAGAAAATCTTATATTGGCTTTATGTGAGTGTGTCCGATTCCATGATTATGGATATTCAGGATGTAAAGCGCTTTCTATTCAAATACTAATAAAGGTAGAGGTAGAGGTGGTAAAACCTCATTTTGAGGTCGACACAAAAGCTTGCATGGTGGACATCATTAACATGAAAATCAACTTCATGGAAGTGGACGAGGACATTTTAGAAAAAGAGGAAGTTGTGGAGGTTGTGGTGGAAGTCATCGAGGTCAACAACTAAATAATGATTCAAATTGCTACTACTACGAGAAACCTAGGCACATGGCAAAATAATTGTTATCAAAAGGAGCATGATGCACGAAATGGAAAGTTGCAACAAAAGAATTATGCATTAACTAGTAATCAAGGTGATGAACAACTGTTTGTGATGCAGCACATGGCAAATTCAATGATAAGAGGTGTATAAGATAATAATGTTTGGTATGTGGATTATGGAGCTTAAAACCACATGACTAGTCATGAAGAATGGTTTAAAGACACAAGGGATTTGAAAACACTAGGGTTTGTGGAAATTGGTGATGATGCTACACATCCCATCACACAAATTAGTAAGGTGCCATTGTCCATGCAAAATGGGCAAACAAAATATTTGAAAAATGTACTTTATGTTCCAACCATAACAAAAAATTTAATCTCGGTAGGCTAGATGATGGAACAAGGTTTAAAGGTGACATTCAACCCTAATGGATGTTTTGTGGAACACATGAAGAACCAAGGCAAATTGATTACAAAAGGGAAAAGGAATGGACAAATGTTCACCTTGGATGTGAACATCTTGAGGTGAATTCCATGTTATTCACACATGGAAAAGGAGCTAGAGACATTGGAATTTGGCACAAGTGGGTTGGCCATGTTAATCTCTAACGTCTCAAGGTGATGGAGAAATAAAATCTTGTTGGAGGTCTTCCCAAATTTGGAACAAAAGAGGTGATGTTAAAAGTTTGTGAAACGTGCCAATTAGGGAAGCAAGTTAGGCATCCATTCCCAACTCAAACAACTCATGTAAGTTGTAAACCTTTGGAAATGATCCACTCAAATGTGTGGACCACGAAGATAAAATCCATTGGAAGATGCAGGTATTATGTGAGTTTCATTGATGACCACACAAAGAAAGTGTGGGTCGACTTCATGAAACACAAAGTTGAAGCGTTTCAACGTTTTTTGAATTTCAAAGTATTGGTGGAGAAGGAGAAGGGTGTGAGCATCAAATGCCTAAGGTCCAATGGAAGGGGATAATAATTTTCAAATGAATTCAGTGAATACTTGAAGGAACATGGAATTCAAAGGAAGTATTCATGTAGTTATTCCCCATAGCAAAATGGAGTTGTTGAAAGGAAGAACAAGCACATTGCTAAAATAACACGTGCCATGTTGAATGAGAAGAATTTGCCAAATTACTTTTGGGTTGAAGTGGTAGCAACTATAGTTTATATCATGAATCGAACACCCACTATGACAGTTCATGGCATGACACCCGAAGAAAAATTCACTGATAAAAAACCAGATGTCTCACACCTCAAAGTGTTTGGTTGCATCACATATGTGCAGGTTCCTGATGAGAAGATATCAAAACTAGACCCAAAAATTGAAAAGTGTATTTTGATTGGATATTCTTTAGAACAAAAAGGATATAAATGCTTCAACCCTTCCACTCAAAAGTTGCAAGTGAGTAGAGATGTTGTGTTTAATGAGATGGTTAGTTGGTACTCACATTGAAAATAACAGAAGATGGAGAGGCTAAAAATGGTGATGTTTCATCAAATGTGGAGCAAGAATCATAATTAATTAGTGGACCACAAGAGTCTTCAATTAGTGGGTCTAGTAGCACTCCATGGAAAGGAAGATTAAGATCTTCAAACATTGTACATGGTAGTTCTCAAACATCATCTAAAAATTTTCATGTAGATAGTGAGTCAAATGATTTAGAGAAGAGTGTGGGTCAAGAATCAAGAGTCCTTTCAATTACTATTCCTGGAGCTCGGATGGCTAAGAAAACTTGGAAAACACCTAACAACAATAGTGGAATAAAAAGATCCACGCAAGTCAAGTACCCTGTACAAATATTCACATATGATGGCTTTGTAGTTCATCATTACGCATACATAGTGAAAGTTATATAGGAGGTTGAACCCACTTGTTTTGAATAGGCGATTGGAAACCCTAAGTGGGACAATGCCATGGATGAAGAAATGGTGGTGTTGAATGCTAATGCTACTTGGGAATTGGTAACTTTACCAAAGGACAAGAAAGAAATTGGGTGCAAATGGGTGTACAAAATCAAGCACAATGCAGATGGATCTATGAACAAATATAAAGCAAGAGTGGTTGTCAAAGGGTATGCCCAAACTTATGGCATAGATTATGAGGAAACCTATAATCCAATTGCAAAAATGACAACTGTAAGAACAATCATTGCTATGGCAACAACAAAAGGATGGTCTTTACATTAAATGGATGTAAAGAATGTTTTTCTTCATGGAGATTTACAGGAAGAAGTGTACATGGAACAACCACCAGGTTATGTGGACCAAACACATCCTAATTTGGTTTGTAGGTTGAAGAAAATTTTGTACAGTTTGAAGCAAACACCTAAAGTTTGGTCAGACAAGATAGGTTGGTATCTTGTCATAAGTGGATTTCAAACATCCAATGCAAATTTTTCACTATATGTGAAAAAGACAAATCGTGGGATTGTAGTCATAGTCATCTATGTTGATGACTTGATTATCACAAGAGATAGTGATGTAAACATTTTTAATTTAAAGAAGCTTTTGAAGCAAAAGTTTGAAATGAAAGATTTGGGAGAATTACGTTACTTCTTCGGCATTGAGATAATCCAATCCCCTAAAGGGATATGGTTACTACAAAGGCAATATGCCTTGAACAAATTGTCCGAATATGAAATGATGGGTTGCAAACCCATTTCAATTCCATTGGAATAAAATGTGAAATTAAGTGCAAATGAGGGAGACCTTGTGGAGCATACCACTATGTATAGACACATGGTGGGGAGTTTGATTTACATGACCATCACAAGGCCAAATTTGAATTATGTAGTTGGAATGGTGAATCAATTCATGTAAACACCACGAAAGCCACATTTGGATGTAGTGAGGCGTATACTGAGGTAAATAAAACATACTCTGCAATGTGGAATTTTTTATGAGGCCAAAAGCCAATTACAAGTACATGGATACATGGATACTGATTGGGTTGACAATGTTTCAAATATAAAATCAACTAGTGGTTTCATGTTTTCTTTTGAAGTGGTGCTATTAGTTGGAGTAGTAAAAAACAACCAACAATTACACTATTAAGCACAAAGGCAAAATACAGAGGCGTAACAATTGTTGCATGTGAAGTAGTTTGGTTACAAAAACTACTTTCAGATTTGGGATAGTTAGTGGATGTTCTTGTTGTCATTTATTATGATAACATCAGTAGCATACTACTTGCTAACAACCCGGTCTATCATGCTAGGACAAAGCACATTGAGGTGTACTACCATTTTATTAAAGAAAAAGTTCTAACAAGAGAAATTAACCTTATTCATGTTAGTATTGAAAATCAAATTGCTAACATTTTCACAAAGGCTTTAAGCGCAGACAAGCTAAGGAGGTTTAAAAAAATGATTGGTGTACTACAAGTGGATTTGAACTTGAGGGGGAGTGTTGAAAATTCAAGCTCAACTAGTTAGGTTTCATTAGTTACTAGAATAGGAAAGTAACTAGGTTACTTTCACAAGGTTGAATTACTTTCTTTACTTATACTAGTTTGGTTATTTGTGGTTTGGTCTTTTAGTTAAATACCTTGGTGTTGATGGTTTGGCTCTCTTTTCATCATTACACAAGTTTGTGTATTTCATGTGACAAAAACCTTGAAGAGTTTTTAATGTTATGTTCCATGTTGCGAGCATCATGTTTTAATTTCCTTTCAATAAATATTTATGTTTGCACTTAACTAGATATCCTATTTGTTAACAATAGCCAAATGCCAATACTTTTCTAATAGTAATATTAATGTCGAAATGTCCTTTAACAAGTCCTTCATCGAAATCAATTAATATTTTAATTATTTATTTAAACATCAAGCATTGCCATAATATATTGACGCACCCCCAAACTCCTCAAGGGACCCAAAGGTGGGTCCTAAAGTGAAACAACAGAAGAAGGATAAAGTTGGGGCATGCTCCCTAATTTGTAGCACTTTGAGGGTAGGAGGGTGTGTTGGAGTTTTGGGATGGGATTAGGATGAATTCACAAGCAAGAGTTCAAAATGATATCAACCTACACAACCAAGAAAAAAGGGCAATTAGTGCAAGTCGAATGGAAATGGTGCGGTTAACTTAGTAGGGACAACTTCAAGCACAAGCTTCACACAACCTATAACCTTTGGGAGGAGGCACCACTCCCCTCCCTATAACATATTTTGTGCCTCTCCATAGGGACTACATCCAAATGTCACTTTTCCCCAGGACTTCCAAGTGGGAGTCCCAAAACTGGGACTTTTGTTGTCCCAAAAATTTGGACGTTCATATCTTTCCCAAATCAATTTTTCTTTGAAAATGCGAGGACAATGTCTTATAGCACTTGAAAATATCTTTCCAATGGTGTATAGCACACTCCAATCGGACCTCATTTGACCTCTACTTTCAAGGGATTTGTGGTTGGGAGTCAAATTCCCAATTTGACTCCTGCCCTTTCTTTTGATCATAACTCATACAAATTAGGTCTAAATGAACAATGCGAGGGCACTTTAAGCATTTACACTTCAATACTTTTCTAATGGAATCCTAAAGGCCCAATTTAGTGTTTAGTTTCCTTTCTAACCAAGGTTCTAAACATTCGCAACTCCTGCATGAGTGCAATTCCCAAAGTGGGAGTGCACTTAGGAGTCATTGGGCTTCATCCCTTGTATTCTCCCCCATTTGTGAGAATGTGTTTCACATTTAAACACACTTTTGACCTCATGGGCCTTTGCACTTCACATTTTGTCGTGAACCTAATGTTAGTGTTACGACATATATTATCCGATTTTAGTTTATATAATTGCCCTTCATATAAACTATAAGGTTTAGACTTAATAACAATGTGACTCCTTTCTTTTTTTGGTATGTCATTATCAAAATATCCCTTTTGGAGATATTTTAATATTGGTCCATACCAATCAATTTGTGTAGTAAACAAGGTTACATCCAGTAACTGATCCTTTACTTTTGTAGCCGGTTCACCATGACCAATTTGAGATGAATGATCTAGTACAAAGAGAATTCGACTTGGTTTATAAACCACCTTAAAATCAAATTCTTGTAGAAGTAAAAGCCATCTAGCAATTCGGCCTATTACCACTGGTTTGTTGACCAAGTACAACAATGTTTGATGATCAACATAAACACAAAACTATTGCCAAGTAGATAATGCTTAAATTCTTTACAACATAAATCATTGCCAATGCCTCCTTTTCTATTGTAATGTAATTTTTTTTCAACAATATTAATCTATTGGCATAATAAATTGGTTTGTCAATGGTGTTATCCAAATTTTGTCCTAACATAACTCCTAGAACAAAATTTGAAACATCAGTATGTACATGGAATTGAAATTTCCAATTAAGTACAATTAAAATTGGCAAACGTGTCATTGATGCCTTCATCCATTCCCATGATTTGGTACAAGCATCCATCCATTTGAATTCTTCAATAATTTGCAAATTGGTGTTATTTTACTATCAAAATCTTAGAAATAATGTCAATAAAAACCTATTGCTCCCAAAACTCCATTTAATTTTGTTGGATTGGTAGGTATTGGCATAGCTATAATTGTTGTAATCTTCCTTGGATACTAATAAACCGTCATGACACACTATGTGTCCAAGTAATATTCCCAAATTTACACAGAGTGCACATTTTTCAAGGTTGAGGCTAATTCCATTTAGCCTACATTCTTTTAAGCATTTTTGTAATTATTCTAGATGATCTTTTTTATCTCCGTATACTTTAAAATGATCCAAAAATATTTGCATGAATTTATTTAAATAAGGTTTAAATGTCTTGGTTACTATTTTTTGGAAAGTAATAAGGGCATTACATAACCCAAAAGGCATAACATTATATGCATATGCACCCCATTCCGAAATGAATGTTGTTTTTTTCTTATTTTCTTCAACCATTTTAACTTGGTTATAGCCACTATAACCATCCATAAAAGAGTACATTTCATGTCCATCCACAAAATCTAAAACTAAATCTAGGAAAGGTAATGGCAATAGATCCTTCTTAGTTTGAGCATTTAACTTGTGATAATTTACACATATTCACAATTTTTCATTTTTCTTAGGTACAATAACTAAAGGAGATAACCATTGTGTAGTTTCACTAGGATAAATAAATCTAGCATCACGTAATTTATCTAAATCTTCCTTTAGTTTTAATGCATAATTTGGGTTCATTATATATTGTTTTTGCTTAATCGGTTGGGCATTTGCCATAAGTTGAGTTTTGGGTTCAAAAATCTTTCTAAGAATTCCTTTTAATTCCTTATAACTACATGCAAAGACATCTTTATAATTAGTTAACAAGTTCTTTAATTGTAATTGAAATGTAATGGGTAAAATTGCACTGACTAAAACATCTTGGGGTTTCGCTTGAGTTCCCAAATTCAATTTTACAAGTTATTCTTCTATTGTTATAATCTAATTAACATTTTTTTGGTCTTTAATCATTATGTTTGCAGCTTCATAAAATATTAACGTCTCTTCATGTTCATGTTTGTAAAAATGTAGAGGATGATCATTTTTCTCCTCCATCTATTGTATACCACAATTTGTTTTGGATTTTTTTTGAAAAAATGTAGTTTTTCTAGTATTACTTCTCCTATAGGCCATAGCTTTGGTACTGCTTTGTATAATTGATCCTCCTTTTGTTCAGAAAACCTTTCTTCCCAATTGAATTCATTATCCAAATTCTCGAGTTAGTGTGATGATTTAATATTCACATGCTTAATCATACTAAACGTCATTGTTATGTCTAAAATGTTTGTAAGGGTATTATCACCCCAATTATGATGAACCTTCACTTGTTTTAACCATGGCCTTCCAAGAAACATAAAGTATGCTTCAACTCCATTTTCCATCTTCAATATAGTAACTAAAATTTTATATACACAAGCTACCAAATCGATCTTCAAATTTTGAATTAACCCCATGGATTGAACCTTCCGTTGGTTAGCCATGTGTACTACAAATGAAGCTAGTTGAGGCTTCTTCAACCCAAGTTTCTTTTTTAAACTCTTTGAGATAATGTTTACACTGGATCCTCCATCCAGCAACACATGTCTAACTTCAAACTTGCCAATTCGAACTTGAACTATTGGTATAACCTCATCAAAATCTTCAACCTTTATTATGTTAACTTTACACACATTTGTCACTTGATTCATTTTCATCTTCATCAAAGACTTCTCGATCATCTTCATTAATTATGGAGAAATTCTAAGAAGTTGACCCAATTTGACTTCTAATTTCAAAGTCATCATCATGTCAAATAATCCTTCTAACAAACTATTATCAACAACTTTGTTTGTTGTTAGGCCTTCTCCTATCATATCCCTATATGTTGTTGGTATGTGACTTTTCATCATATCGACTTCCTTAGTCGATTGGCCATCTCCATTCACGTCAACTTCCGTTTTTGACTTGACACTCCTTGTCATGTCCACTAGCCATGTTGATATGCTAGAATCTATTATGTCAACTTGTCTTGTCGACTTGTTTATCATATTAATTGACTTTCCAACTTTTATTAATTTGTCACTATTTATTATTTTGTTTTCATTGTTACTCATAACATTTGGCAAACCAACTTCAGAGTAAATCGTTTCCAATAGTAATTTTTCTTCTAGTCCCTTTGACTGATATTTGTTTGACTTTAAGTTGACATACTTCCGCATATCTAGCGATTGGTCTTCAAACTTTTGAAGCCTTTGTAGTTCCCTGACTACATCCTGATGAAGCAATTTCTTTCTTTCCCATTTGGTTCATTGTCCTCTTGTAGGACTCACTTCCTTCTCCTAAGGTTTTTCTTTTTATGGCATCCTAACCTTCTAACCCTTGGTGGTCACAAATACATCCAATATTGGTTGATCCTAATCAACCATAACTACATTAACTCTCACTTTTGATGTGGAGTTCTTAACTTCATCCTTCATAATTTTTTTCCATATAGGACAATCCTTTTTGACATGTCCTTCCTTACAACAACAAAAAACGCCTCGTGTTGTTTTGTTGAAATCCATTGTTTTGGTTATATCTCCATTGGTTAAACTGAATATTCTTATATTGTTGATTATTTCAATTGCCTTGCCAATTTTGATTATTTGGCTTAGAATTATATGATTGATTTCCATATCCCTTTTCGTTATTAAATATTTCATAATTCTATTGTTTATTCTTTTAAATTATAAGTGCTTTGATTTGCCCCACATGCATTAGTACAATCTCTTTAGTTGGACATCTTCCACTTGCCGACTTGCTAGGACATTGATAAAAATTATGATTATCACTTTTACAAATTTGACAAAATTTTATCAAAGCTTACATTCCTTTGTAAAATGTCCCTTGTTATAACAATTCTCACAATATACACCTCTTCTAGATGTGTCAAACCAAACTTTTACTTCTTTTCTTTTTGGTTTAACTTGTTCTGCATCATCTGACTCATCAAATTCATCACTATCAAAATCTTGACAATATTTTGCCATATTTTTTCTTCTTACTAACATTTCTTCTTCTATGGCTATTGCTAATTTTGCCACTTTAACCAAAGTTTTTTGTGGCATACCAATAATTGCCATCTTCACTTTAGTTCTCAATCCTTTTCTAAAAATTTCTTTGAAATAAATATCATTAGGTTGTTGTGGAATTACTGCACATAGTCTTAGAAATATATCATAATAGTCTTCTATTGATTCATATTTCTTCTATTTTACATAACACAAAGTGACAACTACTTGCCCTTCACTTCAAACTTCACTAAATCTTGATATAAAAGCTCGTTGTACTTCATCCCAAGTTGCTTATGGTTGAGTTGTCTCAAACTTGACAAACCAATCAGTAGCTTTTCCTTTCAATGAATTTGGAAAATATTGCAACTTATGATTAGGAATATTTTCTCAATTTGTAACACATATTTTGGTTAATTGTTGGAGGTGAAACGATGGATCATCATTATCATGGTATATAGGTAATTGGATATGCAACACATTTGCAACTGGCAAAGTCATGATAGGCAGAACAAACATAGTTAGTGTAACAATTGGCGTGGTCATTGTTTTTTCTTTAGTTGGAGAATAAATCAGTTTGGGTAAAAATATTTGATCAAATAAACCCAATAAATTATGGTAAACTATATTCCTACTATTATTACTTTCACCAACTTTTGGGGTTTGTTTACTGTTTTCTTCTCTTTTTGGAAGGATTGACCATTCAAGAGTTCCAAACGCCAAAATAGTCAGTAATGGATGTTCTTAAATTCAAATTGTTTTCAATATGTACCCAATCTTCATCTTTTGTATTCAATGAACTAAATTAAGTAGTCTGTTTAGTTCCTTCACTTGAGGTTTGCAATACTTTTTCAGTTCCTACCACAATAGCTTATATTATTGTCACCACATCTTCACTTCATAATGGTGCAAATATTTGATAATTAGTCAGTGGGTTAAAATAACCACTCAATCCTTTCCATAATTTTGGTGTCTCAATTCTTGGTGTTTTAATCGGATGAAATGAAATAATCATTTTTTTAGTTTCTTCATTGTTTTGCTATCTCTAATCTCGTAATTGATTCTATTCTTTTCTTTTTTTTTTTAAATATCTGTCATAGACTCAATACAACATTTTCCATACAACTATTATAGATAATACATTCACTTACAATTTTTCATAAGGATTTGGTAACAAAAATTATCTTTTCTCAATTCTTTTGAAATGATATTCCTCATTACTTCTCAATCTAATAGTATATTTAGACCCTAGAATTCTAGGTGTCCAAAACATATCACAAGGCATCCATTTTTCTACTCATGCATTGATGTTGGGCTTAATATATTCATGCATATCCTAAAATACTACTTTGTAGTGTGTTGCAACAATTTTGTTGATTTCTACCAATGTTAGCAAACAAGCCAATACTAGCAACCATATTTTGTATTTTGTTGGTTCTACGATGTCAATAATGAATGTGAAAGTTGTATACACCATATTTTAGTACCTCCATGTAATTTTTTTAGGATTAATTCTTGTATGTTTTTCAACATACTCTTAAATTTGTCAACAAAAAAATTCCATTTATCAAGTTCTAGTGTATTTTTAGGTGTATGCAAATAGTCCACAAAAGGCCATCCATAGCTACTACGATGTTGTAATCTCTCTTTACCTTCTTTTATTGTTAAAATTTCCTTTAACTAATCGTTCTCTCTTCTAATTACAAACATATTCTACCAATTTTCATACCATCCTTGATAGACATTGTTATAGTAATCAAAGAAAATAACAGATTTTGCCATATCTTGTTCATAATAAATGAACAAATTTGAATATGTAATAACTAATTCAGCCCCCAAAACAATCATCTTTTGAATATTTTCATCTTTCTTTTTCACTTTGTATGCTCCCATTACTTCTACATATCCACATGGTGAAACCTTAAAAAGTATATGAAGTAAACAAAATCCTAAATCTATTTCAATTACTTCAACTCTTCCTTCTTTTCTTTCCATTAATTTCTTAGAAATTCATGATGATAAACTTGCATTCCCCAAACATGGTTGCCAAATGTAAAGAATATTTTTGTCACTTTTCTATAAATATATTAGTTATATTAAATAAAATATCATGGCTAAGGTCTTGTCCTACCACATTGTAGTAGATACCATGTAAATAAAACAACTTGGACAACAACAATTTATCATCACACCATAGAATGAAAGAAGAAATTAGTCTATAGAAAAAAGAAGTTTTTATTATTCAACACCTCCAAAAATACACAAGAATGTGCATCTTTATCAAAATCTTCCCTTGCAAAAATATCAAAAAACCCCCCCTAAACATTATTGTTTTCCCCCTTTTATAGTTCAATTGACAGTTTTAATTGTCCAATTGTTCGTAACATTTCCACATTAGTAAGTCGATTTGTACTACTCACTATGTTGTAACATGTCGATTTGTCTACATACTTACTGCTTTGTCAAATCGCTTTGTAGTTGGTTAAATCGATTTACAGTAATGCCTAGTCTGGTCAAATCACTTTGTAGTCGATTTACAGTAATGCCTAGTTTTGTCAAATCGCTTTATAGTCAGTTAAATTGATTTACAATAATGTCTAGTCTTGTCAAATCGCTTTGTCTCTTACATATCAATTTGCGAAGTAAAAAATTTCCTTTTCCTAACATGGATGCAAAAACCTCCATGCATGAGCCCATTGTTGCTTTAGAATTTGGAGGTATTATTGGCTCTAAAAGCAAGATGACACATGTTTTGGCAAAAGAAAAAGAAACTGAAAGTATCCAAAGTGCTAGAAAAAAGAAAAATTTATGATAGTTAGCATAAAAATTCAAAAAACTTGTTTAATCAACACAAGAGTTGACTTCACATGAAACTCTTGCACATATTTGACAAGGGCTCCCAACCTTTCTCCTTGTTAAAACTCCAAAACCTCCATCCCATCTCTTAAGACTAGATGGTGCCAAATGAAACCCATCCAACCATGATTTGAATTCCTCCTAGGTTAGGGTGGATATCAAGTTTGGCATCTTTTGCTTTTCTATCATCCATAAACAAAAAATGATGGGAGCAAAGAGAATTTCAAAATGGTATATTGGAATTCAACATGTCAAATGGGGTATTTGCAAGTTAAAATGGATCACTTGTGACCAAATTTTTGAGTCCCTAAAAGTACATTTCATAGTGTATTTTTTACAAGCTAAAATATGTAAAGTTACAAACTTGTAAAAATGTTCATATTTTTCAAAAAGAAATGCCACATGACCATGTAATACCTCCTAGGCTACAATATTTGTGAACAAACTTTTAGTATTTCATAAAAATGTGATAGTGAGGGACTTCACTGTTTTTATCAAATTTTCACCTATGTAAAAGTCCATAAAAATTTCATGCGACATTCAAATGATTTGCAAACACCTATTTTAAATTGATAACCAAATTTTTGAGTTTTGAAAAAATAATGAAACTTGTTCATTATAAGCTCAACATATGGTGAGTTCATTTACACATCCTTTATGTATTGTGACCTCAATTGAAAGTCCCCACATAGAATAATCATGAAACAACATGAGATCCAACCAACACACCTTCAAGAGGCACATCTACCATATGTATGTCAAGTGCCATGAAGATCCCAAATATTGCAAAGATGAGTGTTAGGATGACAACAAAAACCGAGAAAATAGTGAGGACCAAAACATCGGTGGAAAAAAACAAGTGACTAGCATGTGTGTTGTTCATTGGTGTTTGTATGCATGATGCATAAAAAAATTATGGCTACATTCCATATGCCTTTATTTTTCAAGGTGTTGGTTTTGGGTTACTAGTAATGAATGTGGATGAAATTGTTTGAAGGTTATATAAGAAAATCATATGTTATTGATGTTGGGTAAAAAAGGGTGTGAGTTTTTTGTGTAGGTGAAGAGAGTGGGGTTAGTGGCACAAGCACAGTGAGAAAATGTAGAGATTGAAACATGAAAGATCAACTAAATTTCTAGGGTGTAGCTGTGTCACAAGCGGGGACACTATTTGTGTTAAAATTTTACATTGCATGGGGCTTGTATTATGTGAAGGAACCTTTTTTCCTCACCCTATTATTACTTAAAATTTTAATATGCACATCTTTAAATCACCCTAAATTCTTATATATATATATAATTTTGATACCCTTTATTTATTTAAATTAAATTTAGTTTTAATACTTGAAGTTATGAGGATTGATAAGGATGCAATTGAACATGTCAAGATCGTGTGATAAGATTGTTATTTTTTTAATATAATATATATGTATTTAGCATGTTATTCAATCAAGTAATTAAGACATGGTAGAGAAAAATACTCATTTAAAGTATAAATGTTTTTCAAAATTATTCAACTATCAATGGTGCGTTATTTTTCCATGTTCAGTTATTAGTTCATTTATTAGTACTAGTTCACTGATTAACCTACTAATTGAACCTACACCTAACATATACCTAAAATCATTATTGTATGAGGATTGTATGAAAATTATAACAAGTGGAACAATACCCTTGCTGGCAGATATTGGTGCGTCTGTGTTTAAAAATATTTTTGTTCTAGTGTCTTGAGTGGGGACATGCATTTGATTTGCATTTTTTGTGCGATACATATTGATTTAATTGTTGTGTGCAACTGGACTCCAAATGCTTTGAGTTTGACAGGCAGTGCAATTGCTAGCAACAGAACGAAATTTGATGGTGTAACTAGTGTTGTGATGATATTTGAGGCAGCAGGTTGCTCAGTACCTTGATTTGTTGCATGGTGTAGCAATGAGACATAACAACCCAAACTGTTTTGTTTTGATTGTTGTGAGGATAAGGGTAGGTGGTGAATGTGGTAATAGTGGGAAATGCGTGCAAGTGTGAGGATTTAGGACATCTGATGTGAATTTTCTTGGCTGCAATATGCCCATGGTGTTTGCCTTGCTTCACATGAGTATTTATGGTTGTGAGACTCTGTCTTGTGGTTGTGAATGGTTGTGAGATTCTAGAAAGATGAGTCTTTTGTTAGGCGAAGTGCATCATCTGATCTGGAGTTACATATTTCTCTCAATAAAAGGACAGTGTTTCAAGTGTGTGGGAAGGTGTTGAGCTTTTGCTGTCTGCTCTAGGATTTAAGTGTGGCAAGCCCCCTCGTTTTGCTAAACCTGAAACAACGATGTGAATATGTACCGAGAAGGTTGATTGAGTGTTAAAATAATTGTGCATCAAAGGGGGCAAAACCAACCTCCCCTCTTTTCTGGTCGCAACATATTTTTCAAGTACAAAGCCAGGGAATGTAAGAGTTTGTGTGTTTCCAAGACTGATTTCAAGGCAGGTAGATCCACATCTTACTTTCCAAGATGAATCTGTTTTTATAGAACCTACATTAGTATGCTTTTGTTAGTAACCAGGAACACTAGCTAGAGGACACTGTACATATGAGGGACTTACATATTTTTTGTGGTGTAATCAAATTTCCAAATCTCAAAAAGTGCCAAGAGTTTTTCCATGTGCAAGGAGCTTGTGGGGATTCGAACCCCAAGTTCATAGAAATTATGAACATCTGCCCAATGCAGTTTTCAAAGCCCAGATCTAGAATTTGTCAAACTCTTGCACTGCAATGTCACTGACCATTGTCACTAATTTGATCATTGATTGTGCTAAGAAATTTCACACTAAAGAAGGTTGGCCAAAATGACCACCTCACATACTTGCCACACATTTTCAACACATGCTCTAAATCATGTGCTAAATATAGAGTGCTTCAGTACATCTTATGAGGCACAAATCTTGGACCTCTCGTTCCTATTCTGAACACTTCAAAAAACACGATGTATCTGCAACAAAGGGGTCAGTCAGTTCATGATCAAAACTTAGGCAACTGCTTCCATTAATCCAACCAATAATTCCTAATTCCAATTGCTACTGAACTTCCATGAATCTGGAATTTGAAACTGGTGTCAGCGAGGGCAAATCAAATATTTCTCTTTTATTTATGTAATTGGGTTCTGTGCAGGAATTTCCAAGAGTTCTCATATTTGGGATTGGGGGGAGGGCGGCGGTGGGGTTTCCAGTTTTCTGTTTGCACGTGTCGCAGGAGGTCTCCTAGAATTCGCAACAGTGAGAAATTTTGCACACGAAAAAAGCCGGTAGCTGCTGGGGCTCTATCATGTCATGCGAACGAGTCAGTGAATTGAAGTTCCGCAGTGAGACCCAGAGAGCAGTGATTTTTTTTTGGCGAAAAATCGCCAAATGGCGACACAGTTTTCTGAAAACGGAATATTCCGTCGCAAATTCCCTGTTTTTTAGAAAAAAATTCGCCAAAAAGCGACAGAAAACTGGTTTTTTGGGGGATGGTGTCGCCACATTTATGCCTACTGGCTACAGTTTTCAGAGTTTCTTGAAATAAATTAGCCAGTTAAGTCGAAATCTGCCTAGGGATGCTCGCCACCCTGGCTACATCAGGAAATTGGAAAAGAAAACACTGCTAGGGAGTGGGAGTCCACGATTCCGCATATCTATCAAAGGAAGACAAATCTGTACCGTGTCTTTTAGCAAGAGTCAGCGTTACGTCAGGACATGGTCGTCAGCTAATGTGTAATGCTAGGCTGCTAGGCTGCTATCAGCAGCTCCTCGCCTTTCTTCTGGCGAACTGATGCAAAATTACACCCAAATAAGTTAAAAGAAGGATATTCTTTCACAGACGTCAGGTTTTTCTGCCAGCTTTATCTACTGTTTTGAGAGTTTTCCAATAACTTGTCACCCTCAGTGCTGAATCCTTTTAGAGATGATTGCCACTGGTGATCCATCACCAAAAATAACCAAAAAAAATGCTGTGAGTCCTTGCTGAAAGAGGCGTGTTCCCGGACAAGGCCGCAAGGAGAATAAAGAACGATGAACAGACCACATGCTGAAAAGAATGGAATCTCAGTCACCAGCCATTCATGGGTTGGAGTCTGTCGTATTCTGTAGATCTCCATTGCCAATACAGAAGACCATAATAGACAAGGAACTTGAGGGGGGTGAGGAGCGATGCCCATTGGGTCCCTACTTTGTGTATGTACAAAACCTCCTAGATTTGTCTTAGTGTATTTGGAAGTATGCATACAGAGCATATAATCCGACTGGGCAATTTAAAAAATGGCCCCAATTTGTCAGATTTCAGAAAAAAAAGTTCTCAAATTGCCAGATTTTTATGATAAGTTCCAGTAGGTAGTCAAGAATATAGAAGGGTTCTGATTGTTTTCTACTTTCATATCTAGTCTGTAGCCAAATCTGGCTAAATCATCTCATGGATGATTGCCACTTCAGCTACTTCACAAAATTGAAAAAAAAAAACCCCTGCCCACACTGGTACCATGGTGAAAACCAGTGTTGGCCGGTTATTGATCTTTTTCAGTATCAGGTGGGCCGATTATCAGTAAATTTTTAATTTTGATTTTCAAATAGGGTATCAATTTTTTTTTAAATCAGATTTCTGAGACCCGCTTGGTATCAATATCAGACAAGGGTTAGTCAATCAGGTTATCAATATTACTTGCTTTTCCAAAGGCATGAACCAGCCAATGCAATGTCTAGGTAGGTTATTAAGTTGGAAACTTTATACATTTTATTAGTTTCATTTTGTTTGCAAAGTGATATAGGATGCCTACATAAAAAGAGAAATGCCAAGTCTACTTCCAAATTGGCATATTGAATTAAGGCAACAAACAGCAAAACACCACATTCATCTCCTTTACTATTGCATGGTTCAAATGCCTTGCTCAAAACTCACAACTATTCCGTAATTGCAACTCTTCAATCTACCACCTGCTCCAAAAATTTAGATTGACAAGTTGGATCAGACTCTCATTGTTTACCCCAAACTCTGAGCTTAGTTCCAACTAAGATATCACCTTGAAAATCTACCTAGTATAAATTCCGCACCTTCAACTCAAACTATGACAACATAGTTCTAGTTCTTCTCTCTAAACATAACTCATTAATTACCTGCAAATGTTCTCTATATCAAGTCAATTTTCTACTTCTCTCAACTCTCAAACCCTAGAGTATTATGTATATCACCTTGCTATCTACCATGTACAAATTGCTAAACTTCAATTCAAGATTATGTCAACACAATTCTCATTCCTCTCTTTAAACATAACTCACAGTCTCTCTCTAAACATAAGTTTCAAAAATGCAAATTGCTACCTATAAGAGCATGCATTTGTACATTTTCTCTCAACAAGTTTCCATCTCACAAAAACTTTGATCAATTCCCATTCCACAGACCTCAAGACCTAATAGCTTTAGAGTCCTAATTTTGTCATCATCTTTTCTTGTCCATTCACATTTGTTGGAGCATTACAAATTACAATGTTGTACCTGTTTGTTTATTCCTACTTAACACATCAATGAATCACTAAAGTCCTTGAGTCCACTACTACTGCTAGTAGTAGCAACATAAATACACCTTGTAGACGTAGTAGTAGTAGTAGTTGTTGTTGTTGTTGTTCCTTCAACACCTGTTTGTAAAGCCCCACAACCTCTCACAATACTTGCAAATAGCTACAAATTTACATTGAGCACATTTTGTTTTTCACTTCTTGCTAGAATCCATGGCCCCTACTATCTTGCCTTACTTTGTTGTTAAAGAACAATAATTCAACATGTTAGATATTTCTTTTAACAAATTGAAGAACAATTGTCTTGGAAGGACTAGCAAAGAAATTCCCTACCTATGGTTTCATCATCTTTGACAAGGGGAGGTCCCTTCTTGTAGGGTGTGAAATTATGAAGTGGTTATGCTCCAAGTTTGAAACCTTTGGTCTTGGTATTAATACCTACAAGTGTCTGGTGCTCCTTCATAAGCATTCCAAATTGTTTTTGTGCTTCAAGTTCAAGATCTCCATTCCTAGTAACAGATCCCAAGGCGTTTAGTGCTTTTTCATAGCAACTCCATTTTGCTTCTAAAAGGCACTATTGCTGCCACTTGAGAGTTTTCTTACTCTTTCTTTGAGTTCTTAATGGATTTTGATTATTGTCTTCCCCTTGAAAGAGGGCTCAAAAAAAAGCTTGAACTTCTTTACCACACCTTGCTCGAGTTAGTGTGGGAACTTGTTACATGGACCAAAACTAATGACTTCTCCTCTAGACAATCAAAGGATCAATGAAAAATCCTCTCTCCTCAAATAGACAAAACAGATGGCCCCCACCCCCCAAAACATAATTTCCATTCTATTCCTTTGACCAAAGAACCAATTAAAAACACAACATGCACAAAAATCTTAAATTCTACCCATTGTCTGTAAAAGGTTAAGAATGGATCCAAAGGTTGAACTTCAACATGATCATCAGAATATCACTTACTTGTATGTTTTAGTACCTTGTACAATGTTTGACAATATGTTAAGCCAATTGGTAGTAGGCAATTGAAATTCACATTTTGTTGGCATTATAGCCTACAATTGTTGCCCACATTTCTAATCCCATGCCATTTATTTAGGTATACTTGTAATACAAACTTTCCATGGCTACTCCCCCATGGTGTTGCCATGTGAACCCATGACATCAAAAGACTTTGTTACATGCATCTCTTGCATTATGTTTTGTTAGAACAAAAACATGCAATATCATGTTTCTTCAAATTTGATGCATGTCATCAAACTTGCTACCACAAAAATGTTGCCACTACATCTCCAAATTAGAATAAAAAGAAAAATTATTTATACATTTTGTTTGCAATGAAGTGCCATTGAGTATGTCTTCACCATTACCTTTGTTGGTTTTCTTCATCACAAGTGTGGACTATGAACCCTTGTCCATCCACAATCACCCAAATAGAGATATAGTGGTTGTAAAAAATTTCAACATATGTAATTTTTAAAGTGGCACCTCTCATGGTTGTATTCAATTCATGCAAATGACGTGTATGTATACCATAAGAAGGTTGAAATTGCAGACATATGTAAGGTGGGCATGGACTTGTGGTCACCAACCCACTCCTACTTACAAATAGCCAAATAACAAAGGGAAGGAAACAAACGAAGTAATGCTAGGGACACTAACCATGTTGTGTTACATTAAATCCTTTAAAACCATGCTCCTTGTGAAAGAGCTACTGCTCATGGTGCAGCATTATCCTTATCCATCTTTTTGGTAAACATGATGTTGTGCACTAGTGCCATGCCATTTTGTCCCCATGGTAATTAGGGATTTGAATATGTGTTTCTCAAAAACTTGATGAAGACCAGACAAATACTAGACAAATTACCATAAAAATACCAAGTTACAAATTACTAGAATAAAGATACCATTTATACAAATTAGTAGAGAAATAATGTTGTTGCTTCTCAAAGACAAAACATATATCATTTTTTTGTAGCATTTCATAGTATGTTGCTACATAAAGAAATTACAATGAGAAAAGAAAAGTACCAAATCCATTTAGATGTACAAGTAGAGGCAAAGTTGGCCAAAAAGTTCCAATTGTTGATCACTGTAAAATAGACACTTCCACACAGCCTTCTCAAAACAAAAATCAACCAATACCATGGGGTAGAAAAATAGTCATAAAAAAAAAAAAAAAAAAAAAAAAAACCAAAAATAGAAAAAAAAAATAAATACACAAATAACAAAAAACAAAAACACAAAAAAAAATAAATAAATAGAA